>LUMT01000340.1_pt1 | contig 12909 bp, 10 predicted proteins | sample 729741 | NCBI WGS metagenome assembly LUMT01 (sample SAMN03860299, study PRJNA289734) | marine metagenome | biome: seawater column; feature: ocean; material: water; isolation source: Red Sea water column Station 192 - depth 50m | place: Saudi Arabia: Red Sea | collected 2011-10-15 | depth 50 m
TATATTCAAATCAAAGTTAAGTGTCTTTATATATAAAACATTTTAATATTTAAGTATTTAATTAGAAAGAGGGGTTTTAAAGGCTAAAACAGTGACTAATTTGGGTCAAATTTAGAAATACTATATTAGAAAATAACATTTTATAGTATCAATTAGTTATGTTTGAAAAATTAGAAGATTTAGCAAAAAATAATAAAAAAATTTCCGATTTTCATATTAGAGCAGGCTCTCCATTAGCTTACAGGCAAACAGGTGAAATTATAATGGTCCAAGATGTAATGGTTACTGCTCAAGATTTAAAAGATTTGTTATCTATGAATTGTAACGAAGGAGAGTTGGAAAAGTTTGAAACTACTCATGAACTTGATAGTGCTATAAACTTAGGAGGGTTAAGATTTAGAGCAAACTTTTATAAAACAATAAATGGACCCGCTTGTGTTTGTAGAAGAGTAGAAAGTAAAATTCCAGATATGGAACAATTTAGCCTTCCACAAGTTCTTTATGATATAATAGATATGCATAAAGGTTTAGTTTTAGTAACCGGCCCTACTGGATCAGGAAAATCAACCACACTTGCTGCAATAGTAAATGAAATTAATAAAACACGAACGGCAAATATTATAACTGTAGAAGATCCGGTTGAATTTATTCACAAAGATAGCAAAAGCATCGTTTCTCACAGAGAGGTTGGAAAACAAACTCAATCTTTTGCTGCTGCACTAAAAGCAGCATTAAGAGAAGATCCAGATGTAATTTTAGTTGGAGAGATGAGAGATTTGGAAACTGTAAGTTTAGCATTAACAGCTGCTGAAACAGGACACTTGGTTTTTGGAACATTGCACACTAGTGGTGCGCCAAGCACCATTAATAGGATCATCGACGTATTTCCTCCTGAACAACAAGCACAGATAAGAGCACAAATTTCAACTTCATTGAAAATGGTTGTTACACAGAGGTTGTTTAAAACTAAGGATGGTCAAGGAAGATGTGGTGCATTTGAGGTAATGAAGTGTACACCACCAGTTCAAAACCTTATTCGTGAAGCAAAGATTCACCAAATTCCAAGCATAATGCAAACTGCGGTTAGAGAAGGAATGATTACGATGGATAAATCAATTCAAGAACTTGTAACTTCAGGAAAAATAGATGCTAGCGCAGCAAAAGCGGAACATTAAAGGGTTTAGTTTAATAGAACTTTTGGTCGTACTTGCACTTATTGGTGTAGTAGCTGGAGTGGGTTTTCCTCAATTTTCAAAATGGAGCAAAGACAGAAAGATAAGGTCTCAACACGAAAAGATTGGAACATATCTTACATCAGCTGTTAGTCATGTTGAAAGAGGAAGTTATCCTTATATTCAAATTAAGTTTTCTATAGTTAGTAAAGAAAATACAGTAATGGTTACAGGTTTGCCGCAAGAAAAATTTTCATTCCTTTTAAATCAAGGTACTGATTTAGATTGTTCAGATGATAATTTTAGTAATACTAATGGTGGAATAGAATTATTAAATGAAACTTTGTCCGATAAAATTGAAATTTTTCCATCTATAAATGATGACAAAAAATTTTTTTCTATTTGTTTTTCTAAAGGAGGAAAATATTTCAAAAAAACTGGTAATGCCGTTGGAGTAGGAGTAGGACCTGTTGGTTTTGAAAGTTTAAAAACTCCAAGCTATAACTATATCGTTATTTGTTCCTCTGGATCAACTTGCGATCCAACAACTCCAGCTCTTGACAAATTCACATATGGTATAAAATACTCAAGATTTGGACTAATAGAAAAATATAAATGGAGCGAAGTTAATGGTAAGTGGAATAGCAGATAAAAGCAGAAAAAGACTATCCGAAAAAGGTATTTCACTTTTAGAAGGATTGGTTTCCACTGCTATTATTGGCATAGGTTTTATTGCAGTTTTTCAAATGGTTCAGTATTCGGTCAGATCTATTGATGTTTCTGGTGAAAGAACTAAAGCAAATTATATTGCTGGTACAATTGCAGAGGATATCTATGCTTTTAAAAATCAAGAGGCTAGTAACAAAACATTTATGGACTCTCTAAAAGATACTGAATGGAAGTCAGATAAATGTGAAGCAAAAAGTGCACACACATTTACAGACTCAACAGCTGACGTTAATATTCGTAAAAAATGGTCTTCAAGGGTATCAAAAAATTATCTTAAATGTGTTGATGATACTGATAAAAAAAATTTACAAGTTATTCAGCTGTGTCACAGTGGTTGTACTAAATCAAAAAATTTATATTTTGATAAAATGTACATAGGTCGAATGGAAATTAATATGCAAAAAGCTACTAAGAAAAAATATTTATATTTTCAAATTAAATAATGAAAAGAAAATTTAGAAAAATTGCTGGTCTAACCCTAATTGAAATATTGATTGCAATAGTAATTTCAAGCTTGATGATGCTAGCTATGTTTACATCTTATACAATTGTAAATAGCACTTATCGACAAGTAACAGATCGTGCGAAAATTTCACAAGCTGGTAGAGATTTAGTTGGTCAAGTTTTAAGAGAAATTAGAATGGCAGGTTTTAAATATCTTAACGATGATATTGCTGCAAACGATGAACATAATCCTATTAAAATAACATCTGGAACTGGTTTAGGGGGGACGTGCGATAAGTTAGAAATTGTTTATGGTGGTGTAGACTATGATAAAGATAAACCTGACGGACAACGATATACTTTTACGAGATATAAAATAACTTATGAATGCGAAAAATCAATACAAACAGTAGGTGATGGGTTTAAAATACTTAAATCAAAACATAAATGGCAAACCGGATCAGGATGGACTATCGCCCCAAATGGAAAATCAGATAGTACTCTTTATGAGCGGGAAGATGTTTTAGATTATGTACAGGACTTTGTATTTGTACCTCACGACGAAAAAGGCAAAATAATAACAAGTTCTTTACCTTATGCTCCTGACAAAAGTAGAGCCTTAGATGTTAGAACTGTTGATGTTGGTTTAATTTTAAGATCTACAAAAGAGTTTTACAAAAAAGATAAAAAAGCAAGTGGCGTAATTAGAAAAATTGTTTCTTTAACTAGTGGGAGAGATATTGCTGAGGAAGATAAATATTTAAGAGATATTATAACAGTAACCGCAAATGCTAGAAATGTAGGATTAGAATAATGAAAAATAATAATGAAGAAGGTTTTGCATTAGTTCTATCGCTGGTTTTATTAATGGCTATGTCCTTAATGGGGGGTGCTTTAATTGTAATTTCTGCAAGTGACCATCAAAGCAACAACATAAGTGATGAGTATCAACAAACATTTTATGTAGCAGAAACAGCTCTGTTTGAGGGTGAAAAATATGTAATTAATCAATTTTTAGGTCCTTACAAAAGCGATGGATCAAGAGATACAACAAAAAGAAGATTGTTACCAAATAATCTTAAAGATGATGGGACTCCAGTTAACTTATTTAAAAATGTAGTTTCAGGTACCCCAAATTTACAACCTTGCTTTAATAGTTTTCAAGATTTAGATCAGCAATCTTTTGTAAGCGTTAAAGGCCCTCCTCCAGCAGATCAATTAAATGCAACTCATAGCGATGTAAAATTTAGCCAAAAATACTACGACTTTTTGACTAGTAGTGTTGTTAAAAATGACGATAAAAACAGAGTGGAAAAGTATTATTTTCAGTATTTCTTAACCCAAGTTGGATCTGCTCCATTTAAAGGATATGGCACAAGTATTAAAAAAGATGCAACAGACTCTGGTTCAGATGGTATGGCATATAGGATTTATGGTTGCGGTTTATTTGCACCTGATGGGGTTAATAACCCACAAATAGTTGTTCCACTTGAAAGTACTTTGATACTTCCTAGGTAAAGTACCCGATTTGAACAACTAAATATCAATAATTCTCTAAAATTTAAGGTTTTCAGACTTTGTCTCACTATTTAATTCTTAAAATTTCCCTTAATATAAAGAGTAATGAAAATTAATTTTCATAAAATAATATTTTTTTTCCTAAGTATATTTTTACTCAATTTTTCAATTGTTGAAGCTAAATGCAAATTCATCATGGATTTAGGTGGAAGATACATAAAATTTCACGAAAAAAAATATGGTCCCCTACCCGAAGATGATACTGGTTATGCTGAAGTTGAATTTTTAGCTCCAGATCTTTGTCCAAACGACAACTTTGATGATAACTTTATAATCAGACATATTTTTTTAGATAAAAAATTAATGGCTATTCTATTTTATGTGAATAACTCTATAGATAATTCTGCAACTGAGAGTATGAAGTTGATGAATTATGCAAAAAGAATTTACGGTGATTTTGATACTGGTGGTAATCCTAAATATTTTAACAATTTCCATACCTGGGAAAGAGTTAGAAAATTTATAGTTTACGAACGAAATCTAAGTCAAGAAACATGGAGAGAGGAAATTTATATTTCCAATGACAAGTTCTGGGATCAGCTTAGTAGACACACAAGTTTAATGGAGATGGGTGGAAATCCAGATGAAGATGAAACAAATTAAAATATTAATTGTTAATATATTTTTATTAACTTGCTTAATAATTTCAAATTCGTATTCAAAGGCTTTACCTCCAGGATCAGGAACAGCAGATGTTCCAGCTAACGTCTTAATTTTGTTAGACAAATCTGGAAGCATGTCGTGGTCGTCTGTTACTGGTGCAAATATAGGTGTTCCATATACCGTTACACCTATATCAAATACTGGAAATTATATTACTCATAATGGTAGCGTTTTTACGGGAGTTAATCATTCAGCCAATGCCAAAACATCTATTGTAAAGACAAAACAATCCTATGCAATAAGACGAAGTTCAAATCCTGAGTGCTCAACCTATTATAGTTATGGCAAAAATGTTTTATATCATAATAGTGAAATCTATTTTATTGGAAAAACTCATCGGAGGGGCAATTCAACACTTTGTAAAGTGAACACTACAACAGCTACCGTTACACAAATTAAAAAGTTTTCTAATCGATATTCTAAATTAGGTATGCAAAAGCATGACAACATTATCTTTGCTATAGATAGTTACAATAGACAAATTTTTATTTATGATACATCAACAGGACGTTCAACGAATTGTTCTACTAGTTCTACACTTAGAGATGTTATAGATAAGTCTTATAGTGGTTTAGGTGGCAAAATAAACTTTACTCTTGATGCATCAGGTAATTTAGTTTTTTATCATGCAAAAAATAGACACACAACCTCTGCTCTTGTAAAATTTTCTAGAAGTGGATTAAATTGTCCAACTAATAATCCATCGCTTACTAAAACAGGATACGTGCATGAATTGTTTAATAATATAGCAATGGTAGCTCATCCATTCAATGATGATATTATTTATGCTTTAGACAGAAGCAGTAGATTAGTTAAAGTTAATTTTAAGACAATGCCGTATACAATAGAGAGAGTTGGACGTAACGGGAGAGTAAATGCCCAGAATTATAATCCAACTTCAAAAGCTGCTATACGTTTCGCTCGACCTAGAGACATAAAAATTGATACTGATTTAAATAGAATATTTGTAGCAGACAGCGATAATCGAATGGTTCAAACTTTTGGTCTTAGTTTAAATTATCTTGATCACTCGGGTTATGCTGTAAGACGAAGCAGAATGGCAGGAGCTCAAGAAGCCATTCAAGCTATTGTAACAGATAGTAGTTTAGGATCCTCAGTAAACTTTGGATTTGGATACTGGTCACATGATGCATCAGGTACAATTTATTATGGTTACAGACAATACAATCGAAATTATAAGAGATGTAGTACTTATATTGGAAATCCTTCTTGGTTAACACGTAATCACTGGCTAGTTAGACGTAACTTATGGTGTTATAAACCAAATCAGGCAGCTGCTGGATATACTAGTTGGAATACATCTAAGGATGAAGCTGTGCCTTGTGACAATCAAAATTGCTTAAAGATCAAAGTTAACAGAGATGGTGCGAAGAAAATTAATCAATATATAAGATCGGTCAGAGCAGGTGGAGGTACAGATGCAAATACTTGGGCATCCATTGCTAAAGATTATTATTTATCTAAGGATACCCCCATTGATAGCAATAGCCCTTGTCAAGGGTCGTATGTAATCGTAATCGGTGATGGGGATTGGTATAATCAAACTCAAGCTGTTGCTAAAGTCAAAGATCTTTTAAAAAAAAATATCAAAACTTTTACAATAGCTTATGGAGGAAGTGTCAGAGGGTCTGGTTTGCGAGCATTTAATACAATTGCAAAAGAAGGAGGCACCGATCGAGTTATCAAAGCAGACACACCAGATCAATTAAAAGCACAATTAAGTGCTGCAATAAGATCAGTGATTGCCACAACACAATCCTTTACGGCTCCAGCGATTACAGCAAAAGTAAATCAAGGTGGTTCATTATTTCAAGCACAATTTAAGTACCAGAAAAATATGGAGTGGCGAGGTACTTTAACTAGAACTGCAATTTCAGCAGAAGGTGACTTGGATGATTTAGATAAAAAAAATTGGAATGCAAGTCAAGTAGTGCCATCACCTAATGCAAGAAAAATTTGGGGAATAATTCCAGGCACCGATTACAAAACAGATTATAATAATTATGTAGAGAGTAACTCGTCATTAATTAAAGCTCAATTTGATTTGTTTGGACTTGAGGTTGGAGATTACCATAGAAAAACTCCTAAAGTAACAGGCGTGACTGGCAATACTCGTTGTAGTTCAAAAGGAGATAGCACGTCTACTATTGCTGATGGAAATGCTGATGATATCAAAGGGTTAATAAATTTTTCAAGAGGGACTGATTATTTTGATTACGATGGGGATTGTAAATTAAAAGGTGAAAGAGTAGCTGCACCGTATATAGATAAAAACGGAAAAACTATTTTTGGCAGAAAAAATTATTTAGGAGATATTTTCCACTCTGAAATGGTAGTTGTCGGAGCACCATCTGCAGATACTTCGTTTACATCTCAAAATCAAGAATCCTACTGGAGATCAATAAAAGGATATGATGCTTGGGCAAAATCTTTAGCAGGAAGAGAAGAAAGAATTTATGTAGGGGGTAATGATGGTATGTTACATTCTTTCGATAGTGAGACTGGAAAGGAGAAATGGGCATTTATACCTCCATTTGTAATGTCGAAATTGCCTTTACTGGTTAACGAAAATTTAAACAATGACCTTGCACAACAAAAAGGTGGAACAAATGCCATTTACGGAGTTGACGGATCACCAGTTGTCCATGACATGTTTTTTAAAAGCCCACTAGGCACTTCAGAGAATTGGCACACGATTTTAATGGTACCTTATGGAAGAGGTGGTAATGGATTTACAGTTTTAGATATAACTGACCCTGATAAACCCCTTCATTTATACAGTGTTTATAACGATCATGTTAGAAATAAAGTTTATGTAATGAACCATTTAGATGCTTTGTCTGAATATGAATATATTGACGATACTTATTCCATAGCAGAATTAGAGGAAAGTATTGCTGTTCAAGATAACTATAATAATGACAACAACATTAATGACGAATGTAAATCAGATACAACCACATCATGCTATGAAGGAAGAACTTGGACTTTTCCTATTGCGGGTTTATCAAAATCTGATTTTATAATTTCACTTAACAATAAAAATATACCAAACTTTACGGTACAAGCTTCATCCTCTGGTAAAACAGAAATCACACTACCAACTCAAATATTTTATCAAGCAAATGGTGACAGAGCCCAATCAACAGATACACTTGTTATTAAGTTAACAAATGCAGCAATTAATAGATTAAGTATTAACTTGCCAGAGGAATACAATTATAAAGAATTGGGAGAAACTTGGTCAGCTCCTAGAATATTTAGATTACCGACTGATGGTCCAAAAGATAAAAATATTCAAGATGATGTTTATGTTGCTGTTATGGGAGGTGGATATGGAGGAAGAGACGATGGAGTTGGATCTGCTTTATTTGTGATTAATTTACAGGATAATGCAACACCAGGTAAAGTTGAAAAAGTGATTGAGGTAAGAGACAATCCATCGATAGATATTATTAATTCTATTCCAGGAAGTCCTGTTGTAATTACTGCGGATACAAGTAGAGGAATTAAGTATACAGGTGCTTTAGTTTATACAAATGATTTTGAAGGAAAAATTACTAAATACAACCTAACAAACATGGAAGATGATGGATCAAGAAATCCTATAAAATTGTATGATCATACAACATTGTTAAGTATTGATGCGAGTACGATAAACGGACGTTATCAATATCATTCAATGGACGCTGGGATTGGAAAAACTTCAAAAAATATGTGGTTATTCTCTGGAACAGGTGATTATGAGAGACTAACTTATAGAGATACTAAATTAAATAATATTATGTATGGTTATAGAGATACTGATTTTCCTTTATACAAAAACAGAAATGATGCTACAGCTGACTTATTAAAACTTGATAGATGCAGCAATACAACTAACGACTCGACAAAAGTTGATTGTCCATTAACAACAAATAAATTTGGTAGAAAATCAAGAGCTAAAAAAGATCAAGGCTGGTTCATTGAGTTACCGAGTAGCCAAAAAATTACTGCAGAACCAACCCTTTCAAATGGTCTGGTTTATTTCCCAATATTTGAACCATCTCAGTCTGCTAATAAATGTAGTTTGGGTCTTGCTTTGATTTGTGCTGTAGATGATGAATGCGGAACAAATGTATCAACTCAATTAAATGGAAATAAATCTCTAAAAAGTCAAACAATTGATGGAAAAGTTTATGCCGGCAAAACTTGTAAGGCTGTTGGATTAGGAGTTCTTTCAAGAATAGTTGTTTTTGCAAACAAAATGTTTGCAAACATTGCTGGAAAATCAACACAATTGAAAGAAGACTTAGTAATTATTGATAGTGGTATGGGAGATGTAAGTAGTTTTAGAAATTCTTGGAGAGAAGGAAATTTCTAGTTTAACAATTTTTTAAGCTTATCTTTCACTTTATCTTTAGTTTGATTTATTTCTTCTTTAATTTTTTCTTTTATTTTGTTTTCATCAATATTCTTTAGTTTATCTATGGCGTTACCACTATTGCCAGATAAAACCTTATTTTTTGCAGATTTTACCGCTTTATTGAATATGTCTTTTAGGATTGTTTTGTAGTCCTTGCTATCTTTTGTGTTTCCAACATTTTCAAAACTCATGTCTTTTAGACTAATCTGTTGATTTATATTTAGTTTTTCAGAATTTGCAGAAATTTTTGCATTTTTTATATCTAATTTTTTAATTATGAATTCTTTTGAGCTAGATGAGCTACTGTTGTTACCTTTTGATATATTTTCTTTTAAAGGTTTTACGTTGTCTTCGACTTTTAAACTTTTATTTAATGTGAAGAAATAATTTATATTGATCCCATCAATAATTATTTGATCAATTTCAATTTTATCACTAAAAATAGATGAGGTATTTAATTTTGCGAAAACCTCATCAATAATTAAAAGTTTTCCTGGAAAGTTTTTATTTTGTATTTCAAGTTTTTCAATTTCTGCTCCCCCTCCTAAATATTTTACTTCTAAACTTTGTATTTTTACATCTGTTCCAAGAGTAGTCGATAGGTTGCTTTCTAGAGATCTTTTAATAATTCCATCTCCTACAAACTCCACTAGAAAATAAATTAAAACTGAAATTAAAATAATGATTGAAAATGCTTTTTTCATTTAAAATTATTTTGATGACATAAGAGTTCTCAGAATTGTTGTCAATTGAATATTTTTATTTTTATACCTATAATTTTCATATAAATTAAAGAAAGATTGATATTTAATCTTATATTTTGATTTAAGTCTTTTGATTACTTCTTGATGCGTATCAGAATTTAAAATTCTGCTTTCTTTTTTACTCACTAAAATTATATATTTGAAAGTTATAGTAAAAAAATTTGCCTTATTAATTTTTAAGATTAATTTAATTATAATAAATATTAATATTGGTGCGAATATCCAATATAAAATTTTTGAAAATTTAAAATTAATCAAATCGTTTATAAATGATTTTCTTTTATCATCATCATATGACAACAAATGTTTTGTCCAAATAAAATCTACATAATTAATGTAGTAACCAATATTTGTAAAAATATCTAAAGTAAATTTTGAGCTACTTACATCTTCCTCTTCGTTAAACATATTATTTAAACTATTCCTTATATTTTCACTTGAAATTACAGATGTTGGATCCACTCTGACCCAACCCCTTCCATCTAACCAAACTTCAGCCCAAGCATGAGTATCTTTTTGTTTAAATTCGAAAAAATCGCCAACTGTATTTAATTCTCCTCCATAATAACCAGAAACTATTCGACTGGGTATGTTCGCCAATCTTGCAAGTAAAACAAACGTACCTGCAAAATATTCACAGTACCCTTCTTTGTTTCTAAAAAAAAAATCTGCATAACTATTTTGTGAATTATTCTCAGGACTTAAATTATAGTAATAAGTCCCATCAGCAAATGTATCTAATATATAATTTAAATAATCTTCGTTAGTTCTTGTTGGTTTATGAGTTTCGACCCAACTTAATAATTCTCTTGATATCGTTTTGGGGACTAAAGAATAATAATTTTTTAATCCCTCACTTATTTCAAAATTGACATCATACTTTTCAAAAACTATTTTCTTTTTTCGATCTATTAAATCTGAACTTACAAAAGTTTGATTGAATAAATCTGCCTCAATCTTATAATTTAAACCGGATATTCTTGAATTATTTAATGAAGGAACCCATTTCCGTTTATAGGGCTCTAGTATTATTTCATAATTTTCATCAAGAAGATCAAAACTCTTTACTTTTATTGGGTTTTTATAGGTATTATACAAAAAAATTGGTGAGGACGGTCTCCAAGATTTGTCCTCTTCCATATAATCAAATATCTTAACTCTGAAATATAAATCTTCCTTTTTGTAACTTTCATTAACAAGAACAAATACTTTTTCATCCGAATTAGCGAAACTTTCAAATGAACCAAGGCTGATTGTGTCTGGTATACCTAGCGAGCCTTTAGATGGATTAAAAAGTCTAAAATTTACCTCAGCTCTCGGAAATATAAGATAAAAAATTATAATTATTGGAAAGATACTAAGTCCAAAACCCAAATATTTTAATATATTTTTGAAATTAAAATCCATAATTTCTTTTTGTTGAATCAGATACATATTTATGACTATTAAAATAATAATAGAGAAAGAGATTATAGAGCTTAATAGATCTTGACCGTTAATAAGGCTAGCAATACTAATCACCATTGATATCAAGTTAAAAGATAATAAGTTGTCCTTATTATTGAGTTCAGCAAATTTGACTATTAGAAGCACTCCTAAACAATTTATAAAAAATTCTTCCGAGACGACATACTGATTAAATACAAATTGAATGTAAATTAGTCCTAACGCATAAACTGATAACAAAAAGCTTTTAAATCTAAATAAAAATTTATTTATGAATAAACTAGCAACAGTAATTATTACCCAAAATATCTTATTCGATAAATTTACATTATCGAAAATTGAAATGAGACATAAAAGCAATATTAGAAAAGATAAAGATTTTGGATTTGAAATTTTAATTTTGGACATCTGATAAATAACTTAATATTTGATTGAGAGAGTTACTATTTTGATTTAAATAAAACACATTATCTCTGTGCTTTAAGGTTAATTCAATTTTGTTTTTATAGTAATAATCTATAATAAAAGAGGTATAACTTAACAAATCTTCAAAAGGGATTTCTGGATAATTGTCAAGATTAAGAACCAATTTATTTTCTTTTTTTGGTTCCTCAAACTTTTTAATATATTTTTTGTTTTTTAAGATTGATTTTTTCCAAGCTATTTTAGAAAAACTATCACCGTTTTTATAATCCTCAATTCCTTCAAATTCATCATTTGCATGACCTCTTAAATTGATATTAAATTCGTTCAACAAATTATGATTTGGCTGAACTTTTTTTGGGAATACTATAATTTTAGATTTAGAGTCGAAATATCTTTTAGTCCTAATTATGCCAAAAGGATATATAGATTTAAGAATTATTCTGCTTATTTGATATGAACCTCTTTCAAAATATTGTTCACGTAATCTTAAAGTTTGTGATTTTTTTACAAAATTTATATTTGTTAATTTAAAATCTTTATAAACTAAATCTAAATTTATTTTTTTTTCATTAATTTCATTTATAATTTGAATATCAACGCCCTCATCCATAGTCGCTTCGATAAAATACTTATCAGGTGTACTTAATGTTAAATGATTTATGTTTTGGTGTGATACGAAAATCGAAATAAAAAATACAAAAAAAATAATTATAGATAAAAGTAAACCAAAATTGTTTTCATAAAAAACTGCAATTAAAAAACAAAGAATTAAAAAAAAACCAAGTCCTAATCCATTTAGATTTGGATAAATAAATATTTTACCTTTATTTTTTTCCTTTAAATTTTGAATAAATGGCGCTTTTGCTATTCCTTGAATAGTCTTTGCTATCATTTTTGGATATCTATTTTTGCTAAAATCTCTTGATTTATAAAGTTAAATTTATCCTCCTGTTTCAAAAATTTTATGCGATGTCGAAATATATATGGAAGGATATCTTTAATCTCTTGGTGTGTTACGTAATCTTTTCCATGAACAACAGCCCAACCCTTTGCAAGATCAATAACTTGTTTTAAACATCTTGCGGATACATGAATGTGTTGATCTAAAGATTTTATCATTTCTTCAATTTCAATTACATATTTATAAATTTCATCATTAACTGTGACGCTTCTTTTTTTGTCTTGGAGTTTTTTCCAATCAATTGGTTCTGAATTAATCGATGTTAAATCATAACCATTTTTCAACATATCCACTTTTTGA
>LUMT01001375.1_pt1 | contig 12889 bp, 14 predicted proteins | sample 729741 | NCBI WGS metagenome assembly LUMT01 (sample SAMN03860299, study PRJNA289734) | marine metagenome | biome: seawater column; feature: ocean; material: water; isolation source: Red Sea water column Station 192 - depth 50m | place: Saudi Arabia: Red Sea | collected 2011-10-15 | depth 50 m
GGCGATGATAATCCTTTTGTATTAACACTACAAACAGGTGAAACAGATATTGCCGCTGATGATGTTCTTGGTGCGATTAACTTCCAAGCACCAGATGAAGGAACAGGCACAGACGCAATCTTAGTTGCCGCAGGTATCGAAGCTGTATCTGAAGGTGATTTTAGTTCTTCATCTAATGCAACAAAATTAAGTTTTAAAACTGGTGCTTCTGAAGCAGCTGCTGAAAAGATGTCATTATCTTCAGCAGGTCTTTTGACAGTAACAGATGACATTGTAATTAAATCAGCTGGAACAATTGGTGGTGCAAACGATACTGACTTATTAACACTTGGTAACGGTGCATTAACAGTGGCTGGAACACTGGCTGCAACAACAGGTACATTCAGTGGTGTTCTTAAAACAGATGATACAACTGATGCAACATCAACAACTGATGGTTCACTTCAAACAGACGGTGGACTTTCTGTAGCAAAAGATGCTGTGATTGGTGATGACTTATTGTTATTATCAGATGCCGCAGTAATTAAGTTTGGTGCAGACTCAGATGTCACATTGACTCACGTTGCTGACGCAGGTCTTACTCTTTCTGTACCTGCAACTGCTGACAATAGTTTTCCTAAGTTTAACTTATCAGCAGGTGATAACGATATCGCCGCAGATGATGTCTTAGGACAAATTGACTTCCAAGCACCTGCCGAAGGAACTGGTACAGATGCTATTACAGTCGCAGCCACAATTAAAGCTGTATCTGAAGGTAACTTTGCCGCAGATAATAACGCAACAAAGTTAAGTTTTTCAACAGGTAAATCTGCTGCCGCTGGTACAGATGGTGGATTGTTAGAAATGTCATCTACAGGTAAGTTAACTCTTAAAGACTTAGCAACAGCAGACGGATCATCAGCAACAATTACTTTACAGTCTGGTGATACTGATATTGCCGCAGACGATGAACTTGGTGGAATCTTCTTCCAAGCACCTGATGAGGGAACTGGCACTGATGCTACATTAGTCGCTGCAGGTATCGTTGCGATGGCAGAGGGAGACTTTAGTTCTTCATCAAACGCAACTAAGCTTTCATTCAGATGTGGTAATTCTGAAACTGCCGTAGAGAAAGCAAAGATTGTTGGATCTACTGGTAAGTTTCATGCAACACCAGATTCCGTTCTTTTGATTAAAAACTCAGCTGGATCAACTTTAAAAACTGTTAACGGACACGCTGCAATTTAATAGTTGACAAAAGGTTGTAAATAGTATATATTAGGAGATATTATGACAGCAAGAACACCTTTATATTACGATGGTAGTGGTAGTTTAATTGAATTGTCAGCTGCTGAGATTGTAGAATATCAAAGACAAGCAATCAAACAATATGCAGACAACCCATCGGTCACTGTTTCAGTTGTGAGTTCGAGTGGTACTATCTCACCACAAATGGATGATACAAGATTAAGATCATCTGCTGCTGTGCAACAAAACTCCTCACACCCAGGTTCTGGTTCTCTAACAACTGTTACAACTTCATTTGATAAATTATCACAGACAAAGGCATCTGTCAGTGTTTCTGGTGATACTAACAACGTGGCATTTCCCGTTTACTATGATTCATCAGCAGAAGCGATACGATCTATGACAGAGGCAGATTTTGTTGATACATTTATTAAACCTGCGATTGATCTAATGGTTGCAAGTAGTGAAGCAGTTGCTGGTGACTATGGTGGAACATTTACAATTCATAACTCTAACTCATTATCAAATCACACTCTGGTTTCTTCAACAGCAGTATTCATAGACACGAGAGCAGACACAGGTTCTTATTCTGCCGATCAAATAGGATCATCAGGTTCTTTCCAAGATCACTCTACAAATATTAATGAGTTCTTTTTGCATAGAAGAGACGCAGTTGACAACTCACCTGCAAGAACATTATTGTTTATCGATAATTCAAGTAATAACTTGAATGAATACTCAGAAGCAGATATCGAATCACTACTTCAAGAATACATAAGAAAACTTGCAGTGGATGATGATGTTGCCGCAGATCATCAAATTGATTATAATATTAATGGATCAGGTGATGATAGAGGAACTGCAATGACTGATACAAGATTAGACGGATCAGGCACAGAGACAAATAGATTTGTTGGAGCTGATGATTATAGATCACAAAAGTTCCCTAACGGATCAGCCGGAACAATATCGACATTTACATTTAAAATTAATAAATCATAATCCTAAAGGAGTATATTATGGAGTTGAAAGACATCCCTTTGACAACCAAACCAAAACCAGCGCCTATAGAAAAACAACCAGTTGGTGAACAAGAACAACAAGATAACGACACACATTATAACTTATGGAATAAAGATAATTTTATTCGTGCTGAATTTACAAATAACGAAAGAACTCATGTAAGAGTATATTTTTATAATGATAAAGGTAAGGAAGATGAGTTTAATTTTGTATATGATGAAGATCACAAATACACAAAAAAACTTTTAACATTAACTGATCTTGATACCATGCATGAGTTAACGGAACAAGGATTATTAATTGATCCTATTGCATACTATGATAGTGAAACACAATCATCAAAAGTAGATACAAAGTTTTATTCATATGGACTTAGACTTTTCTTCGAAGACTTTGATACAGAAAAACAAAAAGAAGATTTGTTTATTGTAAAACTTGCAGCCTTTGAATTAGACATAGTTAAAAATTGTGAAGATAGAGATGTTAAATCTAAATTAAGAAAAGCAAAAGATCCTATTGAGATTCTAAAAATATTATTAGAGATTAAAGATTCAAAGTCTTAAAAACACTTCCAAAGTCTTTACTATAAATGTGATTAATATAGTGTGTGTGACACAATCTTAAATCACTATCATTAAATACATCACCATACCAATGTTGTGGTAATCTTTGCACATCATCTAGTAAATTATACTTCTCTAAAGAATAACATATTATAATTTCATTATTATAAAAATATCTATTATCCATATCTTTTATTTCATCTATGACATGTTGATGTGTTAGTAATCTTGTACTGAACTTTAACTTATCTCTGAAAGTTTTATTACCACCAAACACTGCTGTGTTAATCATCCATTCTGTTTTAGGTTGTATCATTTCAGACATTAACATATGATGATATTGTTTTGTTTTTACTAACCAGTGATACTTATCAAGTGTTTTGTAAAATCTTTCTTTGTTATCTAAATCTTCTTTTGAATATACAAAACGAGAAATCGGTGTATCTAACATCACACAAACAAGTTTATTAAAATCAAAAGACTCAAATATATTTTTTGTTGTATTAGGAATTATATCAAAATCAAAATATAAAACTTCATCATAGTCCTCACAAAAATCTTCCCATAGTTCTATTTTATAATTATTTAAATTATCAAAGTGTTGAACATCTGGTTGTATTAATTTAAAATCTGCATTACAAATATAAAGATTAATCTTTTTTTCGAATCGCCAGACATAATCAAATTCCTTGTTTATTGCGTGTACTATTTTTGTTTCTTTAGGTATATGTAATTCTGTATCATAAAAATAATGCCACTGACTATTTAACCATTGCACAGGCACATCATTTTCTTTTAGTTTATATGAAAAAATAGTTTCATTATCATATCCAAAAGTATCAGTAATATTTTTTGGATACATAGAATCTTTTGCGTATATATCACTTCTCAGATAGTGCATTAAATCAAATAGACTGACAAGACCACCCCAATAATCTAACTTTTTCCAATGTTCTTTATTTGATCCAATGATACCAGTGTTAATAACATCACATTGAGGTGACATGTTATTCTCTTCTAACATTGCCATCGCATTAAAATATTTTGCAGAAGGTGATCGTATTGTTCCCCTTACCATATCTAGAGGCATATGAGTTGGTCTAATATTTTTATTATTATTATAAACTGCAATACCTTTTGATAAATCCCACACTTCAAAAAAGTTATCTTTAGTTACAGGCATCGCATCAAAATCTAAATACAATACTTCATCATGATCAACCAAATAATTATTCATCAACTCTAACTTATAGAAGTTGACAATATTATACATCGTGATAAATGGAAAGTGTGTTTTGAAATACTTTACATAATATTTAAAGTCTTTATCATTTTCATGAAGATGAAAATCTACACCAATATTATCAGCATATCTTTTTTTATTATCAATTATTTTACTATAATGTTCTTTAAATTGATTTTTAGTATTGATATTAGTGGGTGTTTGATCTTTTTTTATGATATTTTTATCAAAAAAATCCAAATCATCCTCTGGTATATCAATGTATAGACTATAAATTACCCTTGACATTTGTTATCCATGTGTGATATAAATATACTTATAACATATTGAGAGATTATTGTCAATGAAAATATTAGTCACTGGTGACAAAGGATTTATTGGAAGTCATTTGTCTAAATCACTTATTAATGATGGTCATGAAGTTATCGGTTGGGATAAAAAAGATGATAAAGACATACTTCACATAACGCCTGATGATATTGGTTATGCAGAGAGGATAGTGCATCTTGCCGCAAAAGCAAATGTGAAACGAAGTTTAAAATATCCCGTAAGTTATCACATAACAAACACTCTAGGAACTAGAGCAGTTTTTGAAGCCGCAGAGTATGTTGGTGTGCCTGTAATTTTTGCATCATCATCAACTGCAAAAGAATGGTGGTTATCACCATATGGAACGACTAAAAAAATGACTGAGGTAATCTCTGATAATTATTTACAAAATGTAGCACTTAGATTTTCAAATGTGTATGGTGATGGTCAAAGAGACACGATGTTGTTTTCAAGAATGATAAACAACTCACTTGAGTTTGTAAGTGAAAATCACATCAGAGACTTTATACATGTTGATGATGTTATAGATGCGATAAAATTATTTTTATATGCAAAAGATTTTGAATTTGATAGAATATATGATGTTGGATCAGGTATGGGATTACATGTAAATAATTTAGTAGAATACTATGGATTTAATGTTGAAAAAAGAGTAGGTGAGTCTTGTGAAATGTTAGATAATACGGCAGATATTACAAAATTGACTAGATTAGGGTGGTCACCAAAAAGAGATATACATAAATACTTAGAAGGAAAATTAAATGGCAGAACCAAACTCGAAAACAACACTGAAGGATTATTGTCTTAGGAACTTAGGATTTGGGGTTGTCGATATTAACGTATCAGACGATCAAATAGATGATAGAATAGACGAAGCGATTCAATACTTTGCTCATTATTACTACGATAATATTGAGAAAATGTATTTGAAATATAAACTGACTGCGTCTGATATTGCAAGATTCAAAACAAACGCAACCACAACAGCGACAGATAGAGCAGATAATTCATTAACATTTTCATTTGAAGAAGGTAAGAACTTTATATCAATGCCTTCTAGTGTAGTATCAGTATTAAGAATATTTTCATTTGATAACGCAGCCACAAATAATATGTTTGATATTCGTTATCAACTAAGACTAAACGATCTTTATGATTTTTCATCAACATCAATAATTCACTATGAAATGACAATGCAACATTTAGATTATCTATCACACCTATTAGTTGGCGAAACACCTATAAGATTTTATGAACATCAAGGAAGATTATATCTTGACATGAATGTTGATGGCGATGTAAACGCAGATGATTATTTAATTATTGAGTGTTATAGAAAGTTAGACCCAGATACATACACAGATTTATATAATAATATGCATTTGAAACGATATGCCACTTCACTAATCAAAAGACAATGGGGTACAAACTTATCTAAGTTTCAAAATGTTGCGTTACTTGGTGGAGTAACATATAATGGTGAACAAATATATTCACAAGCACAAGAAGAAATCGAAAGACTAGAAACTTATATAGAAAATTTACAATACCCAGATATGATCATAAAGGGATAAGATGGCTGTTAATCAAGCATTTACAACATCAGGCAAGTTGGCATCTGCTTCTGAACAAAATCTATACGCAGATTTAATTAAGGAAGCAATACAAATACATGGTCACGATGTTAATTATGTTGATAGAACTTTAACAGCAAGAGATGATATATTTGGTGAGGACTCACTATCTACATTTAGTAAACAACAAACAATAGAAATGTATGTTGAGGATGCAGATGGTGGATACCAAGGTGAAAAAGAACTAATACAACAATTTGGTTTAGAGAATAGAAATGAAATTACTTTTGTTGTAAGTAGAACAAGATTTGACGATGTTGCTCATCAAATGGACTTAGAAACTGCAACTGCATCTACTCAAGGTTCAATACTTTTAGAATCAGGCACAATTACATCTTCACTTACAAATAAAATCAGTGCATCATTTGGAACTGCATATTTAAGAGGTGAAGCCGCATCTACAAGTTTATATGCAAACAGACCAAAAGAAGGTGATTTAATTTATCACCCAGTATTAGATAAAATATTTGAAGTCGCATTTGTTGATGAAGATGACCCGTTTCATCAACTTGACAATAACCCTGTTTATAAGTTAAGATGTAAACAGTTTGAATATAGTTCTGAAGTTCTTGATACAGGTATAACTGCGATTGATGCTGTTGAAGACGCACTAACAGGTGATGCGTTACAACATCAAGTGACTCTAGAACAAACAAGTGGATATACTCAAAGTTTTGCATTGGAGTTTTTCACACAAAAGGGTTACACTGATAATTTACTTGCAGAAACAGGTGATACTTTAGTATCTGAAACTGATGAGTCATCTGCTGGTGAAAGCATACTTCTTGAAAACCCTGCCGATAGTGGAGTTGATAGTTATATCATTCAAGAAGACTATATAGTAGGAGACATGTCAACTGATACAACTGCTCAGAATGAGTTATTTGAAACAGAGGATGAAAACATATTAGACTTCAGCGAATCTAATCCATTCGGTGATGCTGGGAGAACATAATGCTAGGACAACAATTTTATCATGAAACAATAAGACGAATGGTCGTCACGTTTGGAACAATATTTAATAATATTAATATTGTTAGAAAAGACAACAATGGAAACATAACTCAAAAAATGAAAGTTCCTTTAGCATATGGCCCAAAACAAAAGTTTTTAGTAAGACTCGATCAAGATGCAAACTTAGATTCAAAAGTTGCAATTACATTACCACGAATGGGTTTTGAAATACAAAACTTATCTTATGACGCAGTAAGAAAATTAAATCGTGTTCAAAAGTTTAAAAAAGTAAAAGGTTCAAAAGCAAATCAATTAGATACTCAATTTATGCCTGTGCCATATAATCTTGATTTTGAATTATATGCAATGGCAAAACAATCAGATGATGCGTTACAAATAGTAGAACAAATACTTCCATACTTTCAACCAGATTACACAGTCACAATCAAAGATATGGAAGATATGGGTATCAAATCAAAAGAGATGTTCCAATTATTTTAAATTCAATAAGTTATGAAGATAGTTATAGAGGTGATTTCCAAGAGAGACGTGCAATCATCTATACACTTACTTTTACTGCGAAGTTTTATCTATACGGCCCAGTGGTATCAAGTAAAGTTATCAAACAAGTTCAAGTTGATCAGTATGCAGATATGCCGGTCAACACACCAACTAGAGAACAAAGATACACAGTGACACCAAATCCTACAACTGCTGATGCAGATGATGACTTTGGATTTAATGAAACAGTATCTTTCTTTGAGGATGCAAAAAACTTTAATCCAGCGACAGGTGAAGATGAACCTAAATAATGAAACATTATGGCAGACAAAGTTGATAAAATAATTGATAAGACTTTAGGTGTTGTTGACGAAGTAAAAAAAGAAAATAAAAAACCAATCATAATACCTAGACCTAGTGAGAATGAAGATATCGATTCTGATTACAAATATCAAAGAGAAAATTTTTACAATCTAATAGAACGAGGTCAAGATGCTGTAGAAGGTATTCTTGAACTTGCTCAAGAGTCAGAACATCCTCGTGCCTACGAAGTTGCAGGTAATCTAATAAGACAAGTTGCAGATGTCACAGAAAAACTTGTCGATCTACAAACAAAAATGAAAAAACTAAAAGAGGTACCAAACAAAGGACCTAACAATGTGACAAATGCTTTATTTGTAGGATCAACTGCTGAACTACAAAAAATGTTAAAAAAGAAAAATGATTGATTATAGAAATAACGGTTTCAAAAACCGTGGTGGTGATTTAGATATTACTAACAGATGCACTCTACAATGTCCTACTTGTATGAGAAAAAAATATAATTACAAAACAAATGATATACCCGGTGGTGATTTAAGTTTAGAACAGTGGGAAGACTTAACAGATTATTTTTCTTCGTTGACACTTAATGGTACATTTGGTGATCCTATTTTCAATCCTAATTTTATTGAGATGCTTAGAATAGCATATATGAAAGATGTTGATGTATCAATTAGTAATGCGGCATCACAAAAACCAAAACAATTTTACATTGATGCTTTTCTCGCACATCCTAAAGCACATTGGAGATTTGGTATCGATGGTCTTCCATATCAAAGTTTTGCACATAGAATTAATCAAGATGGTGAACACTTATTTGAGATGATGAAGACTGCATCACAAATGGGATTAGATGTATCATGGCAATATATTGTTTTTAGTTACAACGAAGACAAGATATCTGAAGCAATAAAAATATCAAAAGAAATAGGTGTGACATTAGAACTAAACTATAGTGGTAGAGACAATGGTGAGTTTCTTACACCTATAACTAAAAAACATCAAGAGACGATGATAGAAGGGAAAGAAGAGTTTAGACCAAAATGTTTATCTAAAACATCTGACAAATATTTAACACAAGAGAGAATGCCTTTTGTTACAACAAGTCAACAAGTAATACCATGTTGTTGGATTGATGAAAAATTAGATTGGGATGAGTACAAAGAACTTAATAATAAAGAAAATAATTTAAATAATAATAAAATAGAAGATATATTAAACGGTGAAATACTAACAAAATTTTATGATAAAATTACTAATGGTGATATACCAGAACATTGTAGAAAAAAATGTTCTACAAAGGTAAAGGGTAGTCGAGTAAAAGAAATTTATGTTAATGGTGAATTGATTCATGATAGATTATAACAACAACGGATTCTACAAAAAATCTGCTTACATAGATGTAACTACTAAATGCACACTACAGTGTAGCATATGTGAGAGAAAAGAATATGATTATAAGTCACACAAAATATCAGGTGGTGATACATCAATTGATGATTGGAATAAAATAACTGACTACTTTTCTCACATAATTTTAAATGGTGCAGTGGGTGATCCAATCTTTAATCCTAATTTGATAGAGATGTTAAAGATTGCAAAACAAAAAGATGTAAACATATCTATTAGTAATGCAGCTTCTCATAAACCAATGAGATGGTATCAAGAGGCCTTTGATGCAAATGAGGATGTTCAGTGGAGATTTTCTGTGGACGGTTTACCTCATCAAAGTTTTATCTACAGAATTAATCAAGACGGCGAATATCTATTTGAAGTAATGAAAGAGTGTAGAAAAAAAGGTATGGATGCCAGATGGCAATACTTAGTATTTAAATATAACGAGGATTATATACAAGATGCAATTAAACTTGCAAATGAAAATGATTTAGTCATAGAAATAAATTATACTGACTCATATGAGGATCGACAAAAACCTACAAAAAATTCTGACAAGTATATTAAAGATAAAATTTTTTCACCAAGATGTTTGAATGGAAATAAGTGGCCATACATAAGCACCGAAGGTCAAGTATTACCTTGTTGTTGGGTAGATGACGAAGTTCCCAAAAAATATTACAGAGGTGAGAAAGTTGAAGATAGATTGAATGTTTTTTTAGATGAAAAACTAAACATAAAAAATAACGATATGAACAATATTATGAATAGTGATATCTTTATTAACTTTTATGATGATATAATAAATAATAATATACCAGAATTATGTAAAAGAAAATGTTCATCATCTAGGAGATTTAATCAAAGACATATTGAAACATATTATGAAAACAAACTTGTAACGACAACAAACGAAAATCCAATATATAAAAAGGTTTACAATGGAAAATTATCTAGGAAATCCTAATTTAAAAAAAGTTAACACTTCACAAGAATATACTAAAGAACAAATTCTTGAATATCAAAAGTGTATGAATGATCCATTATATTTTATTGAATCATATATGAAAATTATTTCACTTGATGAAGGATTGATAGATTTCAAACCATACAATTTTCAAAAAGAAATGATAGGAACATTTCATAAAAACAGATTTACAATTTGTAAACTTCCAAGACAATCTGGCAAATCTACAATTATGTTATCTTATCTTTTGCATTATGCATTGTTTAATCAAAATATTAATATTGCTATCTTGGCAAACAAAGCTGCAACTGCAAGAGATTTATTAGGCAGATTACAACTTGCATATGAAAACTTACCGACTTGGTTACAACAAGGTATTATGTCGTGGAATAAAGGATCATTAGAATTAGAAAATGGATCTAAGATACTTGCATCATCAACATCAGCGTCTGCTGTTCGTGGTAGTTCTTACAATATAATATTTTTAGATGAGTTTGCTTATGTTCCAGCAACAATCGCTGATGAGTTTTTCAGTTCAGTTTATCCTACAATATCGTCTGGTAAATCAACAAAAGTTATTATTGTGTCAACACCTCATGGTATGAATATGTTTTACAAACTATGGAATGATGCAATGCACAAAAGAAACACATATGTTCCGATTGAGGTTCATTGGAGTGAAGTGCCGGGTAGAGATGAAAAGTGGAAAGAAGAAACAATTAAAAATACAAGTGAACAACAATTTAGAACAGAGTTTGAGTGTGAGTTTCTAGGATCGACTAATACACTTATTAATCCGACAAAACTTAGACAACTATCTTACAAAGACGCAATACAATTTAATGCTGGATTATCTGTTTACGAACAACCAAAAAAAGATCATGTGTATTTTATAACTTGTGATGTATCAAGGGGAACTAAAAATGACAACTCTGCATTTGTTGTAATGGATGTGACTGAGATACCATATCGTGTAGTTGCGTCATTTAAAGATAATGAAATAAAACCTTTAATGTTTCCACATAAAATAAACACAGTTGCGAAGGCGTATAATCATGCGTTTGTGTTAGTTGAAGTAAATGATATTGGTGAACAAGTATCAAATAACTTGCATTTTGATTTAGAATATGATAACATAGTCATGTGTTACATGCGTGGTCGTGCTGGACAAATCATGGGTGGTGGATATTCAGGTGGTAAAGCACAAATGGGTGTTCGCACAACTAAGGCAGTTAAAAAGTTAGGATGTTCAAATCTAAAACAAATTATTGAATCTGATAAAATGATTATTGAAGATTTTGATATTATAAACGAACTATCAACTTTTATAGTCAGAGGTAATCAGATACAAGCAGAGGAAGGATCGACTGATGATCTTGCGATGTGTTTAGTATTATTTGCTTGGGCATGTGACCAAACATATTTTAAAGAGTTAACAGATGTAAACATTCGTGCAAAGATGTTTGCAGAAACACAAAAACAATTGGAGTCTGATATGTCACCATTTGGATTTGTAGATAACGGAGTTGATGATCCATATCAAACAAGTGAATATGGTGAAGTTTGGACGACAGTTGATATACCAAAATTAGATGATTGATGTAATTGATACAATATGTAAAGATTCAATATTTAATTTTTCAGAAATAGAAAAAAAAGATATTGATAAATCACTTTCTACGTTATCATCTGATACGATAAAAAAAATTTGTGATACATATGATAGAAAAGATGACAATTGGGATTTTGAATTATTAGAATATTTGACTATGAATAAATTATTTAAAGAACATAATATCAAAACAGTAAAATGGTTAGGTGGTGGATCTAACATTGCATTCTTTTTGGCACAATTAGATAATCAAGTAGAATCATGTGTAACTATAGATATCAATTGGAATCCAAATAATTCTTTAATCACTGATAATATTAATAACGAAAAATACAAACAATATATTGATGAATTTAATTACACTGGTGAATACACTTTTAAGAATATTAAAGTTGAAGATGATCAAGATGATTTTGAATATGATTGTATAGTAAATGAAACACCACAATTCAATCCAAAATACTTACCTAGATTATATTTCTTTTTACATAATAGAGATAAACCTTGGTTAGATAAATTACCACAAATAAAAAAGTTTTACGATAAGGAGATGGTTATGCACAGATTGGCGATATATCATGACTGATATAGATTATTATTTTAGACACAATTGGAAACCAGACTATGATAAGTTTGAATTGACTGGTTGGAAATTATTAGATAAGATTGATAAGAATGCACACATTCTTGACATAGGATGTGGATATAATCTTTTCAAAGAACATTTTCCTAATTTATATGGAATAGATCCATACAATGATAAGGCAGATGAAGAAATAAAGTTTGAAGATTATCAACCTCACAAAAACTTTGATGTGTTTTTAGCACTAGGAAGTTTAAATTTTGGTGATGAAAAAACAGTTGACAATCAGATAAAACATCTCTATAATATTACAAAAAAGAATGATGTTATTATTTGGAGACAAAATCCTGGCTTGGGAGATCATCCTTGGCAAGGTGTGGAAGAGATTAAATTTTTTCCATGGTCGAAAGACTATAACGAACATTTCTGTTCGAAATATAATTTTGAATTGAAAACATTTATGAAAGATAAAGGAGATAGATATTATGTCGAGTGGAGTAGGACTTAGTGTTTTAGCAGTATATGGAATCATTGCT
>LUMT01000498.1_pt1 | contig 12863 bp, 19 predicted proteins | sample 729741 | NCBI WGS metagenome assembly LUMT01 (sample SAMN03860299, study PRJNA289734) | marine metagenome | biome: seawater column; feature: ocean; material: water; isolation source: Red Sea water column Station 192 - depth 50m | place: Saudi Arabia: Red Sea | collected 2011-10-15 | depth 50 m
ATTTCGGTCTTTATAGACCATCAACAGACTATCAAGCGATAAGTATATTGATAAGTTTACACTTTCATCAGTAAAGCTTTTAAGCTTTAGATCAATAAATTTTATAGATGTATTTAAATTTTGTTTTAGCTTCAAGAACAAAATAAACTAGATCATAATCAATGTTTTCTTCTTGTTTCTCAGCAAGATTAATTTGAGCTTCTATGAGTACTCTTTCTTTTGAAACCTTAACCAGTCTGTCTTTTTCCTCTAGTAAAATAATATATGCTCTTATCTGTCTTTTATTGAAACCATAAGGAACTGTTTCATCAATTTGCTCTCTAGTCATAAGCCTATAATCTCTGCCTATGTCTTCTGCATTAGCAATTACTAGCGATCGAAAAGTTGCTTCATCTTGCGATAATAAAAGTTGCTTCATCTTGCGATAATTCTTTCTTATCTGTCATTCGTTTAACTCCTTTTTTTAGGTAAAAAAATAGCCACGTTAAACGTGGCTATCTTTAAGATCCTTAGACTAGTCTTTTCACTAGTCGCATTTGGTTATAGGTGTGATTACACCCAGCTACAAAACCCAGTAATTCTTCCTTACTGTTAAACCTTTGCAAATCGTGTCCATGAACGTGACCTAGACTAATTGCATATTTGCTAAATATTAATCCCTGCTTCTGCACTTCTTCCGCAGTTGCTATATGATCAAAGCCAAACATTTTGACGTTATCTTCAAATTTTTTGCAATTAAAAGCATTGTAATATTTATCATGTCCAGCAAGTCGAAAATATATATTTTCTTTTGCTTCTGCGAACTCTTTATCTCTTTGCTTAACAAATTCTTCGTGACGTTCATAAGCTTCTATCTGTTCTTGACTAGGAAAATCCATTACTTACCCTCCTCTTTTATTTTTTGGATAACATCATAGTAAAGGCTACAAGCTTCCAAAAATTTAGTTTTGTCAAAGTTTGAATTATCTTCTTTGAAGATCAAATAAAAATCATAAAGGAAACCAATACTAGCGATAAGTGTCCTATCGGCATTGCTGTTCTTTCTAATTGCTTCAGCTATTTCAAAGTCTTTCTTAGTCATTTGCCCTCCTCCTTTTGCAATCTCTTTTTAATCCTTTTCATAATCAAGTCATAAAATGATTTTGCTTTTGCTCTACTTTCTGCCTTTTCGGACATACTTAAAATCCTCATAGGGATCACAACTTTTTCGTTACAGTCGTCACAACATCTTTGCTCGTACTCACCAAATGGCTCAGGATTATTTCCAAACCCTGAGCAATAAGGCAATCCGCAAATATGACAAGTCCAAGTGTCTTCAATCATTACTTTGAACCTCCTCAGCATTCTCCATGCTTTGCAAAATATCCCAAGCTTGTCGCATTCTTAGACCGCTTATGAATTTTGCGGTATCTTCTACAATTCTGCGGTACTCTTTTTTCTCTTCGTCACTGAGTACACTCGGACACTTTTGCACTAACATAATTTCCTCAAACTTCTTAAAAAGAAATTCGGATAGAGTTTCATCAAGAAACTTGTCATCTGCACTACTGTATTTATTAAACTCTTCAATCATACTTCTAAGAGCTTTATCGCTTAATTCTTTTCTAGACATAAGTCCTCCATTGTTTTGGCATTAATAATAACAATCTACCGCCACATAAATTGCACATAAAAAAAGGCAGTGAGTTAGAAGAAACAACACAGAGATCAGAACCCACCGCCAGCTGATTTTTTTTGAGTAATAAAGCAAAAAATCTAAAGACTTCACTAATTAAAATTAGACTTCTTATATAACTTCTTTGTGGTAAACCTCCCTTGATAAAGTTCATCATTTTATATTAGCAGAAGACACACTAAATTCAACATTATATTTGCAATCATAATGAGAGCATTACAAAGAAAAGTAGAACCAGTTAAACTTTCCATATGACAAAAGAACAGGATCAACCTAAATTAAAACTCGTAAAGAAAGAACAACAACTGACCATAAAACAAAAAGCATTTGTGGACGAGATCATAAAGGGCAAGTTAGGAAGTTATAAAGAAGCATATGCGAAAGCTTACAACGTGAAACTAACTAACAAAGGATCAATTCCTAAATGGGTAGAGGTAGAAGCTAGTCGCTTAATGTGTAACCCTAAGATATCCCAAAGTATACAGAAGGCATTCCAGAGAAAAGAGGACACAGCAGTAGCCAGCGACCTACGGACAAGAAACTATGTTGTGGATCAATTGTACAAACAGAGCAAAGAAGCGGACACCTCAGCTAGTCAAATAAGGGCATTGGAGCTATTAGGTAAATCTGTAGCCCTATTCAGTGATGTTATCCAACAATCGACAGACAGAAGACAGTCATCAGACATAGAAGAAGAAATTATTAAGAAACTTAGCCAGCTTCAAGATCAATGACCTTCCTTTAGATCCAGCTCCCACTGATCAGCGACCAGATGAAAGAGATCCAGTTTTATAGAAGCCTTATTTTTAGCCACTTTTAAAAATGTTTTTTTTATAAAGAAGAAAAGTTACACCACCCTATTTTTTTAGATCCACTAAGGATACCCACACCCCCTTGTACTGCTTGCAGTCAGCCGACAGTATATACATAGTAATTTACTCATTCAAATAGTAGATTTCATATACCCCCTACCCCCTTTTTTCAAAAAAAACGTTAAGGAATCCTAGACGCAAAAAAATTTTTTTGAGTAGTCTTTATATAATCTTTTATAACTACATACATTTTTATTTAGTTTCTACCAATTACTTATGTACTACATATATATATGAATAGTAATTTACTTAATAACATACAAAATTTGTCTAATGAGGATAAATTAGAACTTTTGAGCCTCTTAGATGAATTAGAAAACGCAAAAAAACGAGAAGATTGTGAAGATAGTTTCTTATCTTTTGTTAATTTTATGTGGGCTGCCTTTATTCATGGTAAACATCATGAAATTATGTCGGAAGCTTTTGAAAAAGTAGCTAAAGGTGAGATAAAAAGGCTAATTATTAATATGCCTCCTCGACATACTAAGTCAGAATTTGCTTCATACCTACTTCCTGCATGGTTTTTGGGTAAAAATCCAGATAAAAAGATTATTCAGACGGCTCATACTGCAGAATTAGCTGTTGGTTTTGGTCGAAAAGTAAGAAACTTAGTAAATAGTCAAGATTTTAAGAAAATATTCCCTGATGTAAGCTTGCAAGCAGATAGCAAGGCGGCTGGAAGATGGAATACTAACAAAGGTGGCGAATATTTTGCTATTGGTGTTGGTGGTGCAGTTACTGGTAAAGGTGCTGATCTACTTATTATAGATGATCCTCATTCAGAACAAGAGGGTGCTTCTTCAGATATAAATGTTTTCAATAAAACCTACGAGTGGTACACATCTGGACCTAGACAACGTTTACAGCCGAAAGGATCTATTGTTGTAGTTATGACAAGATGGCACGACAGGGATCTAACAGGTCAATTAATTGACGCAAGTGTTAAACGTGGCGGTGCAGATGAATGGGAAGTTATAGAATTACCTGCAATACTACCATCAGGTAATCCTTTATGGGCTGAGTTCTGGAAATTAGAGGAACTAGAAGCACTAAGATCAGAACTACCTTCTGCTAAGTGGATGGCTCAGTATCAGCAAGATCCTACTGCAGAGGAAGGAGCTATTATAAAGAGAGAGTGGTGGCGAGAATGGAATCAAAACGAACCTCCGAAATGTGAGTTTATTATTCAATCTTGGGATACTGCTTTTTTAAAATCGCAAAGAGCTGACTATTCTGCGTGTACTACTTGGGGTGTTTTTTATCGTGAAGATGAAGATAGTGGCACATTAGCTCCACAAGTTATTTTATTAGACGCACATAAAGAGAGATTAGAGTTTCCAGAGTTAAAGAAGAAAGCTATGGAAAAATACAGATTTTATAAACCTGACGCTTTTATTATAGAAGCTAAGGCTGCTGGTATGCCATTAATATTTGAGTTAAGACAAATGGGAATACCAGTGCAAGAATATACACCTAGTAGGGGTAATGATAAGATTGCTAGAGTTAATGCAGTAGCTGATTTGTTTTCTTCAGGTATTGTATGGTGTCCACAGACAAGATGGGCAGAAGAAGTCGTAGAAGAGTTTGCTGCTTTTCCAAATGCTGAACATGATGATTTAGTTGATAGCAGCACGCAAGCTTTGTTAAGATTTAGACAGGGAGGTTTTGTTCCTTTATACTCAGATGAAGAAGATGAGGAAATAGAACACGACAGAACTGCAAACTATTATTAGGATATTTAATGGCAATAGAACCAAGAACACCTATTGATGGAACTATAGAACAAGAACCTGAAATAGATGATATTAGTATAACAATAGAAAATCCAGAATCAGTTGCTGTAGAAACTGAAGATGGTGGTATGATCATAGATTTTGATCCACAACAAGAACAAGATCCAAGTTCTTTTGATAGTAATTTAGTAAATTTTATATCTGATGATGATTTAGATAAAATAGGCTCTGATCTAATTAATGCTTATAGCATGGATAAAGATTCAAGAAAAGAGTGGGAAGATACCTATACTAAAGGTTTAGATCAACTTGGATTAAAAATAGAAGAACGTACACAGCCTTGGAACGGAGCTTGTGGTGTTTTTCATCCTATGTTATCTGAAGCAATAATTAGATTTCAGTCACAAGCAATATCAGAAATATTTCCAGCACAAGGTCCAGTAAAAGCAAAAATAGTTGGCAAGATAACTGATGAAAAGTCAAAACAGGCTAGCAGAGTAGAAGACTACATGAATTATTTATTAACTCATGAGATGTCTGAATATAGAACAGAAACAGAAAAGTTATTATTTTCATTACCTTTGGCAGGTTCAGCTTTTAGAAAAATTTACTATGATCCTAATTTAGATAGACCTAGCGGTATATTTGTTCCATCAGAAGATGTAGTTGTTAATTATGGAGCAAGTGATTTAGAAACTTGTGAAAGAGCAACTCATGTTATGCGTAAATCAGCTAATGATGTAAGAAAAATGCAAGTTAGTGGTTTTTATAGAGATATAGAATTATCTGAATCACAAAGTAGTTATTCTGATATTACAGAAAAGTATGATGAACTTAGTGGTGAAATGCAATCTGGATCATATGATCAAAGACACACTATATTAGAAATGCAAGTAAATTTAGATTTGCCTGGTTTTGAAGATATGAAAAATGGTATTGCTACAGGAATACAATTACCTTATGTAGTAACTCTTGAATATCCAAGCGGTAAAATTTTAAGCATTAGAAGAAACTACTATAAAGATGATGAACAAAAAAAGAAAAGATCACACTTTGTACATTATCAGTATTTACCAGGTTTAGGTTTTTATGGCTTTGGTTTAATACATATGATAGGTGGTTTAGCTAAATCAGCAACTAGTTTACTAAGACAGCTAGTAGACGCAGGAACATTGTCTAATTTACCAGGTGGTTTAAAAGCTAGAGGTTTACGTATTAAAGGAGATGATACTCCTATTATGCCAGGTGAGTTTAGAGATGTAGATGTACCAGGTGGAGCTATAAAAGATAATATAACTTTTTTACCATATAAAGAGCCATCTCCTACACTTTATCAGTTACTGCAAAACATAGTAGAAGAGGGCAGACGTTTTGCTAGCATTTCAGATATGAAAATATCAGATATGAATAATCAAGCTCCTGTAGGAACTACTCTTGCTTTACTTGAAAGAAACATGAAAGTTATGAGTGCTGTGCAAGCTAGACTTCATGCTTCCATGAAAAAAGAGTTTAATATCCTAGTTGGCATAATTAAAGACTTTGGTAATCCAAGTTATCCATATGAAGTTAGTGATGAAGAATTTATAAAGTCTGAAGACTTTGACGATAGAGTAGATGTTTTACCTGTATCAGATCCAAATGCAGCTACTATGGCACAAAGAATAATGCAATATCAAGCAGCATTTCAATTAGCACAATCTGCACCGCAGATGTATGATATGGAGGAATTACACAGACAAATGTTAGAAGTTTTAGGCATTCAAGATGTAGATAATATAGTTCCTGAATCTGATGATATTGATCCAGTAGATCCTGTATCAGCAGTTCAGAATATTATTAATAATAAACCAGTAAAAGCTTTTGAACATCAAGATCATGACGCACACATACAAACAGTGGTTGCTGCACAACAAAACCCAGAGATAGTCGCTTTAGTGCAGCAGTCGCCTTTAGCTAATAATATATTAGCTTCAGGTTCAGCTTATGTAATAGATCATTTAACAATGAAGTTTAGAAATGAAGTAGAAAAAGAAATGGGTATAGAATTACCACCACTAGGCGAACCTATCCCTGTAGATATTGAAAAACGAATATCAGAACTTGTTGCAGAAGCTGCTCAGAGAGTTGGAGTAAATGCTCAACTTAGAGAGGATCAAAGAAGAATAGAAGAGCAACAGAGAGATCCAATGCTTGTAATGAGAGAAAGAGAAGTTGCTGCAAAAGAAGCAGAAGTACAGAGAAAATCTATTGGTGATCAAGCTAGATTTACATTAGCTGCACAAAAACAAGCAGCTGAACAAGAATTAAGAGCTATTGAAGCAGCAATAGAAAGAGATAGATTAAAAGCTGAAACTATCTTAGAGGGTATGAAAGTTGGTAATGATATTGCTAGCACCTTGCAAGAACAAGATCGTGAAAGCAAAAAGCAATCTAAACAAGACTTTAAGTTAGGGCTTGACATAGCAAAAGATATAGTTAAAGATATTCAGTAATGAAGAGTGTGCAAGTTGCAATCAAAGAGCAATCACTGTCTGAGTATCTTAAAAAAACTCTACGTAAACATATGAATGAACACGCAGATCATATATCAACAGGTAGTTGTAAAGATCATGCAGAGTATAAATCTATGTGTGGTGTTATAAATGGATTAGCTATTGCAGAACGTGAAGTTTTAGATTGGCTAGAGCAACACTCCAGAAAATAAATATTATGAGTGACGCTGTAAATATAAAACCTGAAAGTGTAGCAGAACCTAAAGTAGATTCTAAAATTAAAAGTCAATTACCTGAACCTAAAGGCTGGAAAATTTTAGTAGCTATGCCTGAAGTAGATGAAAAAACTGAGGGTGGTATTGTAAAAGCTACACAAACTATTAGAGATGAAGAGGTCAGTAATATTTCTGGATATGTATTAAAATTAGGTCCAGATTGTTACAAAGATAAAAATAGATTCCCTAGTGGACCTTGGTGCAAAAAAGGTGATTGGGTTGTTTTCAGAGCTTACTCAGGAACTCGCATGAAAATGTATGGAAAAGAGTTTCGTTTAATTAATGATGATACTGTAGAAGCAGTTGTCGAAGATCCAACAGGAGTGGTAAGAGCATGAGTGATCAAGCTGAAAATAAAATAGAGACTACGTTTGAAGAAGACGCTGATGGAAAAGTAGTTCCACAGACACAAGAAGATAAATTTTTTGGTGTACAAACTGAAATAGCAAATAAAGAAGTTAAAGAAAGTAAAGACGTTGCTGTAGAAATTGTAGATGATACGCCTGAAGAAGATAGACGACCAGCAAAAAAACAAAATAAAGAACAAAAAGTTGATAACGAAGAAGTAGATAAAGAAATATCTGAATATAGCAAAAGAGCTGCAGATAGAATAAATCAAATAAAATATGAGTTTCATGAAGAACGTAGAGCTAAAGAAGCAGCACAAAGAGAATCTACTGAAGCAGTTAAAAGATTACAAACTATATTAAATGAAAATAAAAGATTACAAACCATAGTAGATGAAGGTGGTAAAGTATTAAATCAACAAGCTTTAAATAATGCTCAGTTTGCTAAGTTAAATGCACAAGAAAAATATAAAAAAGCATATGATGAAGGTAACTCAGATGAAATGGCAAAAGCACAAGAGGAGCTTTCTAAAGCAGTTTTAGCTGAACAGCAAGCACCTGGATATGCACAAGCTATTCAACAGCAAATACCAGAAGCACAAACTGAACAAAAGTTACCAGAACCTGATCCTGCTTTAAACGCATGGGCACAAAAAAATCCTTGGTTTATGAGTAACGATCCAAATCATCAACAAATGACATCTTATTCTTTGTATTTAGATAAAAAGTTAAAATCAGAAAATATTGATCCAGTTAGAGATTCAGAAAAATTTTATGCAGAAATAGACAAAGGAATGAGAGAAGAGTTTCCAAGTTTTTTTGGTGTATCACAGCAAAACATACAAGAGAATGAAGTGGTACAAACTGAAGAAAAACGACAACCTGCAAATGTTGTCGCACCTGCAACGAGGGATAGCGGGAATAATAACCCTCGCAACGTAGTATTGACTAAGACGCAAGTTAAATTAGCACGACAACTTGGTATTACGCCTGAGCAATACGCAAAACAATTATTAAAAGGTTAGTTATATGAATGATAAATTTGAAGAAAAACTAAACGAAAAAGATTCAGTTGAATCTGATCAAGTGCGTAACCCTAGGGGTTCAGAAAGCCGAGAGGTAACTCAACGAGTAGAGAGTTGGGAAAATCCATCTAATTTACCAAGTCCAAATCCACAAGCTGGATGGGTTTTTAGATATATTAGAACTAGTTTATTAGGTAATACTGATAATCCTAATGTGTCAAAAAAATTCAGAGAGGGCTGGATTCCATGTAAAGCGGAAGATCATCCAGAACTACATATTCAGATGATGGATCATAAGTCCGAATGGGCAGAAAAAGGACATATAGAAATAGGTGGTCAGTTATTATGCAAAATGCCAAAAGAGAAAGCAGACACTAGAGATCAATACTTTAAGAATATGGCTGCTAATCAAATGGAATCTGTTGATAACGCATATTTTAAAGATCAAGATTCTAGAATGGCTACAAAACAAGTTTTTGAGAGAAAAACAAAAACAACTTTTGGTAGAGATTCTTAAATCTTATTATATTAACAATTAATTTTAATCATTTTAAGGAGATAAAATGGCAGCAAGTGCAGCACCTCATGGTGCAAGACCTGTAGGATCATTAGTATCTTGTGCGTATAATGCAAAGATTTCTCACTATAAAATTAAAAATAATTATGGCACAGCCATATTTTATGGTGACTTTGTAAAGTGGGCGGATGATAATCCAAACACAACTATACAAAAAGATACAGGAACAACCTCTTTAACACCTATTGGTGTTTTCTTGGGAGTTTCTTACACTGATCCAGTATCAGGAGAATTTCGACAAGACAATCAATATCCTGCTTCAACAGCAGCAGATGATATTATTGCTTACGTAGCGTCTGATCCATTCTTAGTAATGCAAATGCAATCAGATGAATCGCTTGACCAAGATGACTTGGGCAAGAATGTAGGAGTTATACAAACTGCTGGTTCTACAGTTTTTGGTGTTAGTAAAAACGCCATTGATGGTAGTACAGCAGCAACAACTAATACACTACCTTTAAAGATTATCGACTTTGTTGATGGTCCAGATAGTGCTATTGGTGATAGTAAAACTGACGTATTAGTTATGTTCAATGTTGGACATCAACTACTTAACACAACAGGTATAGGTTAATAGGAGAATAACATGGCAGCTATTTCAAGAGCAAATCAGCTAAAACAACTTCTTCCTGGACTTAATGCACTGTTTGGTGAAGAGTACAATAATTACGAAAACGAGCATGAACAAATTTATGTAAGTGAAAACTCTGAGAGATCATTTGAAGAGGAACTAAAACTTTCAGGATTTGGAGCTGCTCCAGTAAAAGATGAAGGTGCAGCAGTATCTTATGATGTCGCACAAGAATCTTTTGTAGCACGTTATTCACATGAAACTATTGCTATGGGCTTTAGTATCACAGAAGAAGCTATGGAGGATAACCTCTATGTTTCACTATCTGCTAGATACACAAAGGCTTTAGCAAGAGCTATGGCTTACACAAAGCAAGTCAAAGCAGCGTTTCCATTGAATAATGGATTCAGTAATTCTTTCCAATCTGGAGATGGGGTAAACCTATTTACAGCAAGTGGTGATGGAGTTACTGGTGGTGACGGACATCCATTGGTTAATGGCGGTAAGAACTCAAACAGACCAGTTACAGGTGCTGATTTAAATGAAACTTCTTTAGAAGACGCAGTAATTCAAATCGGTAAATGGACTGATGAAAGAGGTCTTAAAATCGCAGCAAGACCAAGAAAGTTAATCGTTCCATCAGACCTACAGTTTGTTGCAACTCGACTACTGGAGAGTGAATTTAGACCTAGTTCTGCTGACAATGACATCAATGCAATTAGAAACAATGGTGTGATTCCAGAAGGCTATTCAGTTAATCATTATTTAACTGATACAAATGCTTTCTTTTTAATCACTGATGTGCCTGATGGCATGAAGCATTTTGTCAGAAGTCCTATGGTTTCAAGCATGGACGGAGACTTTGACACTGGTAATGTTAGATACAAAGCTAGAGAAAGATATTCCTTTGGAGTATCTGATCCACTTGGTATCTTTGGTTCACCAGGATCAAGTTAATACTTTAGGGGAGCTTATGCTCCCCTTTTTCTATATCTAGGGATTTTTTTAACTTTTCTATCGACTGCCCTAGCAGACAAGCCAAGACGATAGATTTTTTTCCGAAGGAGGAAACATGGCAAATACTTCTTTTAATGGACCAGTAAGGTCCGAAAATGGCTTTAAAGTCATATCTAAAGATTCAAGCTCAGGAGCTGTAACAGAATCATTTGTATTAGATGGTTCAGGTTTACAAGTAGCACCTGTAGCACTAGCTGATTCAGCAGCTATTTCGCTAACAGCAGCAGCACATGGTGGTAGGGTATCAGTAGTACCTGCACTAGGTCAGAACTGCACATTATCGCTTCCTTCACCATCAGCAGGAGTTTACTTCAAGATTATTTATGGTGGTGCAGCAGAAGAAACAGAAAACCTTATCATTGATTCAGGTTCAGATACCAATTTCTTTTTAGGCGGTATTGTTCATTTAGATTCAAATGCAGATAACGTATCTGTGTTCGCAGATGGAAACTCAAACTCTATATTAACTCTTACAGACTTCGGTGTGTTTGAGATTAATATATTGGCAAAAGATTCAACAAACTGGTATATCTGGGGTAGCCAAGAAGGTGCAGATGTTCCAGCATTTACCGACCAATCTTAATAGGAGTAAACAATGGCTGATACAGTAACTTCACAAACTATCATAGATGGTGAAAGAAACTGTGTTATGAAGTTTACTAATGTTAGTGATGGCACTGGCGAATCTGCGGTAGCTAAAGTAGATGTTTCTGAATTAGCTCCTAATGCAGAGGGCGTGGCTTGTTCAGAAGTACGAGTACTTAGAGTAAGTCATGCTATCGTTGGTATGTCTGTTCAATTATTTCTTAATGCTTCTTCTAATGTTTTACTTATGGAATTAGCAGAAAGTAGTAATGGACATATGGACTTCAAAGACTTTGGTGGTCTTCCTAATAATGCAGGAAGTGGCAAGAATGGAGACATTTTATTTACTACTAAAGGACACAGTTCAGGAGATACATATTCAATCGTCTTAGAGATGATTAAAGTGTACTCTGACTAAGGAGAAACTATGTATTATATTTCTGAAAATGGAGATTTTCCCCCACAGTATTTTGTGTTAAAGCAAGATGAAGATGGTGTCTTAAGACCTGTATTTGGTCCAGACCCAGACTTTGTGGATGCGGAACGTAAACTTGCAGAACTATCTGGTTCAGATGAAAGAGCTAGAAATGATAAAGGTCATTTTATAGCTGATGATGAATCTACTCCAGATATAAATGAGGCTTATGTTTCAGGGAAAGCACCTGCTAAGAAAAAGAAAGTAGGTAGACCTAAAAAGAAAGCATCTAAGAAATAATGCTAAACGAATCTTTACTGGCTAAAGAACTACGTCAGTGGAGCAAAGATGTATTAGAAAAACCAAATAAAAAGTTTAATAACTTACCAGCTTGTCCTTTTACAAAGTTGACTTGGGATAAAAACAAAGCAAAGGTTGTTTTAGGAGAAGGTGGTCTTTGGGAAGACCTAATACAATTAATTGAAAATTTTGATGATACTTACGATGTCATAATATATTGTGGCACTGATATAGATATTGTTGATAGCACAGAAGTTGAAAATAGATTAAAGACTTTAAATGATTGGATAGTAAAAGATAATCTATGGGTTATGGGTTCACACCCAGAAACTGATGAAGATAATCATGCTGCTAGTCAAGAAGACTTTGAGCCTATCGTTCAAGATTCTTACTACACAGTATATTTACAAAGACTTGATATGTTAGTTAAAGCATCGGATAGTATAGAAAGAAAAGGTTATTACAAGAATTATTCTAGTGATAACTACAACAAGCTTATAAAAGCAAGGAGAAAAAAATGGCTGGAATGAAAAAGTCAAATGTTAAAAAGAAACCTATGCCAGGAATGGCAGGCGGTGGCAAAGCATCTGTTAAGAAAAAACCTATGCCAGGTATGGCAGGGGGCGGTAAGTCATCTGTGAAAAAGAAACCTATGCCAGGTATGAAAGGTGGTAAGAAAGCTATGTTGCGTAAAGGCAGAGGTAAAAAAGTATTGCAAAGAAGTGCAAATGGTATGAAAATGCCTATGGTTGAAAACTTTAACGACATGGTCAAAAGAAGGTTTGGCGGTAAAGTTTAAACAGATATGTCTAGAGCCAAAAAGGATTCTAGGTTGGCTAGGGCGGGAGTCTCAGGTTATAACAAACCTAAGAGAACGCCCAACCATCCTACTAAGTCTCATGTAGTTGTTGCTAAAGACGGCAACAAAATTAAGACTATTCGTTTTGGACAACAAGGAGTTAAAGGTGCTGGTAAGAAC
>LUMT01000602.1_pt1 | contig 12791 bp, 17 predicted proteins | sample 729741 | NCBI WGS metagenome assembly LUMT01 (sample SAMN03860299, study PRJNA289734) | marine metagenome | biome: seawater column; feature: ocean; material: water; isolation source: Red Sea water column Station 192 - depth 50m | place: Saudi Arabia: Red Sea | collected 2011-10-15 | depth 50 m
CCTTGTAACTGTAGAGGGGATACATCTGGTTCAGATATTTTAACATCTAAACCTGAATTAACAGCAACACCTTGCGCCCATAACAAAACATCACTATCTGCTAAAGATAACCAAAAATGATTTTCAGCTAGTCTTAGTAAAACTGGATCATTTAAGATACCACCATCATTATTTACAATTAAAACATATTTACATTGTCCAACAGATAACTTTGAAAGATCTCTAGGAGTTAAAAGCTGAGCAAATTTATATGCATCAGGACCAGTGATCTCGACCTGTCTTTCGACTGCAACATCACATAAAATTGATTTTTCAATAAGGTTCCAAAAGTTTTGCTCAGGACTTCCAAAATCTCTTGGAATATACATGTGATTATATACAGAAAAACCAGTAGCTCCCCATTTTACAGTAGCATCGAAATAAGGAGATTTTCTTATTTGTGTTCCAAAACCAAAGTTTTTATTAGACATTTGAGAGCCTTAACAGTTTGAGTGCTAATTACAAATAAAAAAAATAGCCCTAATAATTAAGGGCTACTAAAAAAAATGGAGAGGGAAAGTATTTTTTTTAAAACTGTTCAGATTCAGTAGATCCAGCCATTGCTGTTGTCGAGCTTTGGCCACTACTAATAGTATTTGATACTGCATCAAAATAAGATGTTCCAACTTCTCTTTGGTGTTTAACGCTAGTATAGCCATCTTTTTCTCTAGCAAATTCTTGTTGTTGAATTTTAGAATATGCAGCCATACCTTCTTTTCTATATTTTTCAGCAAGTTCAAAGATTGCAATGTTTTGAGTATGAAATCCAGCAAGAGTAATGAACTGGAATTTGTAACCCATTTTAGCAATTTCTTGTTGGAATGAAGCAATTTCATCATCACTTAAATGTTTTTTCCAATTGAATGATGGAGAACAATTGTAAGCTAATAGTTTTCCAGGAAACTTTTCATGAATAGCATCTGCAAATTTTTTAGCTTCAGCTAAATTAGGAGTAGCTGTTTCGCACCAAATTAAATCAGCATATGGTGCATACGCTAAACCTCTTGAGATAGCTTGTTCAATTCCATCTTTAACATAATGAAATCCTTCTGGAGATCTTTCACCAGTTAAAAATGGTTTATCATTTTCATCAAAATCATTTGTAATAAGTTTTGCAGCATTAGCATCTGTTCTTGCTAATATAATTAACGGAACTTCTGCAATATCAGCAGCTAATCTTGCAGCTTTTAAATTTTTAACCATAGTACCAGTTGGCACTAAAACTTTTCCACCCATATGACCACATTTCTTTTCACTAGCTAATTGGTCTTCAAAGTGAACACCTGCAGCACCTGCTCTTATAAATTTTTTAGTTAATTCGAATACATTTAATGGTCCACCAAAACCTGCTTCACCATCAGCAATAATTGGAAGCATATAGTCAACTCTTTCCTCTCTTTTCATGTCTCCATCTTGCATTTCCATATGTTGAATTTGATCTGCTCTAATTAAAGAGTTGTTCATAGACTCAACTAGCTTAGGAGCACTGTCATAAGGATATAAAGATTGATCTGGATACATTTCTCCAGCAGTGTTTGCATCTGCTGCAACTTGCCAACCACTCAGATATATTGCTTTTAACCCAGCTTTTGCATGCTGTACAGCTTGGTTACCTGACAAAGAACCAAGTGTATTAACATAAGCTTCAGTATTTAATAATTTCCAAAGTTTTTCAGATTGATTTTTGCAAAGTGAGTACTCAATTTTAATTGAACCTCTTAATCTCTCCACTTCTTCATCAGTATAGTCTCGTTTGATACCCGCGAATCTTTTTAACTCATAGGAGATTTTCTCTGCGCTCATTATTTATAATCCTTTGTTGAAGAAAATTGAAAAAGTTGAATTAGTTACTATCGTTTAAAGCTTCGATTAGTTCACTCATTCCACTTGAACCCCAATCACAATGATCATCTCTCATGTAAATTCCTTTACTATGATGGTGATCTAAATCCTCTTTTTTGATGATTTGAGCTTCATTTTCTGTATTTTTTAAGTTTTTATCCATACGAGTCATATATTTTACAAAATTTACAAAATCTATAAAAAACGTTAAAAAGCTTTGTAAATAGGGAAAAAATATTGTAAAAATAAATTTACAAAATTTACAAATAGTAAAATGAGTCAAATAGATCTTAAAATAGGGCCAAAAATAAGAGCTTTTAGAAGACAACTTGGACTGCAAGCTAACAAATTAGCTGAAGATTTAAGCATTTCTCCAAGTTATTTAAACTTAATTGAAAGCGGTAAAAGAAAAATAGATGGTGATTTACTTTTAAATGTTTGTGAAAAACTAAACATCCAATTATCGGATCTTACTTCTAAGACAGATATTAATCTTCAAAATACCATTGCTGAAATTTTAGATGACAATTTATTTGAAGACTTAGATATTTTAGGTCCAGAAGTAAAAGATCTAGTAAGTACCAATCCAAAGATTGGAAAAGCAATTGTAAGATTAGGTGATATTCTTAAAAAAAAAGATCATGAATTAATAAGTAAGATTGAAAAAATATCAGGTAAAATTGTTGATAATAGAAAAAATTCTTTTCCTGGAGAAGTTGTGGTTGATTTTTTTCAAGAAAATAAAAATTATTTTCCAAAGTTAGAAGAATTTGCAAATAAAGTTTTTAATAAAATTCAAAAAAATAATCGAACAAGATATTTATCTCTATGTGATTATTTGCAGTCAGAATATTCAATCACTGTTAAAGATGTTATTCCTGATGAGAGCAAACCATTTTCAAAAATTTATAACAAAAATAAAAAAGAACTATTACTTAGTGATTATAGTTCCATTGAAACAAAAAAATTACATGCTGCCTCTCAAGTTGCACAGATGGGTGCTATTAAAGACGTAGAATATTATTTAACTAAGTTTAGTTTTCCATCAGAAGAATCAAAAAAACTTACTAAAGTTGCTTTGTTAAATTATTGTGGCGCTGCAATTTTGATGCCATATAAATTATTTCATTCCGAATGTAAAAAATTAAAATATGATTTAGAATTATTGCAAAATACATTTGCAACCTCATTTGAACAAGTAGCTCACAGAGTTACATGTTTGCAAGATCCAAAACTACCAGGTATTCCATTTCATTTCTTAAGAGTTGATATGGCTGGAAATATTTCAAAGAGATTTTCTTTATCTGGAATTGATATACCAAGATATGGTGGAGCATGTCCAAGATGGAATGTTTATACAGCTTTTACAACTCCTGGAGTTTTGCATACAGCAGTTAGTAAAATGAATAATGGTGAAAAATATGTTTGTATTGCAAAAACTGTGGAAAAAGGAATTGGAAGATTTGGACAATCTAAAAATGTATTATCGATTGGTTTAGGTTGTGAAGCAAAATATGCAAAAGATTTTATTTATACTGAAAATATGAACATTAATGATAAATCAACAGAAATTCCTATAGGTGTTTCATGTAGAACCTGTGACAGATTAGATTGTTCACAAAGAGCATTTCCACCACTACATAAAAAATTCGATGTTGACTTAAATAGTCGCGGAGTGTCTGTTTATGTTAGTGATGATAAATCTTAAACTATGATTAAATATATTTTACCAGCTATAATAATTTTTCTGATCGTATTATTTTGGGAAAAAATAACTGATTTTGTTGAGAAAAAGTTCAATATTAAGCTTAATTATATCGTTGTTAGTTCTATAGTTGCCGCAATAGCAATTATCCTTTTACTCCTAAATTACTAGGATTTATGAACAGCATTGATTATTCAAGTTATCAATTAGATGAAGCTGATGGTGTATTTACCTATAAAAATAAAAATACAACACTAGGGTTTGTTAGATTTAATGAAAAAGGAGAAGTGGAGTACATTTTCGTTAATCCAATTTTTAGAAAAAAGGGAATAGCAACTAAATTATTGCAGTTAGTTAAACAAAAAACAGGAAAAGAAATAATTCTTCAAGAACCAATTAGTCCTTTAGGATCAAAACTATTAAATTCATTGAATAAATGGAAATAAACTTATTATTTTTCTTCACAGTGGTTCCAGCAATAATTTTATACGGTATTGCAAAATCAGGTTTGGGTGGATCGATGACTTTAATATCTATTCCATTAATGACCATTGTAATGCCTTTGAACCAAGCATTAGGAATAATTTTACCAATTTTAATATTCTCAGATTTTATAGCTGTTTACAAATATAGAAAAGAATATGACTTAGGAACTTTAAAACTTATGGTTCCATTTGCTGCAGTTGGAATATTTATTGCATCTTTCACGTTTACTTATTTTTCTGAAGATCTATTAAAATTTATGATTGGTTTAATGGGATTTATTTTTGCAGGTCATTATTTCTTTTTTAAAAAAAACAAAGAAGCTAAATCTCAAAAAAATTCTATCAAAGGAGGTATTTGTTCTGTTATAGCTGGCTTTACAAGTTTCTGTGTTCATGCAGGAGGAACGCCGGTAAGTGTTTATATGCTTCCTTTAAGAATGCAAAAAGAAATTTATGTGGGAACAAGAATTATATTTTTTACCTTTGTTAATTTAATAAAGCTTCCTTTATATATTAACCTTTCAATGACAAATTTTGTAACCTTTAAACAATCAGTATTTTTATTTCCAATTGCCTTTATAGGAATATTGATTGGTTATCGATTAATTAAAATTATAAATGAAAAATTATTTTATAATATTTTATATATTTTAATTTTTATAAGTAGTTCAAAACTTTTATATGATTATTTAATATGAAAAAAAAATTTAATCCTAGAATAAAAGCAAGAATAAGAAAAAATAAACAAGTACTCAATAAAAAGATTGATAATTTTTTTGGTTGGGTAAAAGGTGCCAAACTTGTTGAACTTAAAGAATGTAATGTAGAGGAAGATCCAGTTCGACCAGAATTAGATAACGAATTTAGAACAGGATTTGGAAGAAAAATTTATGGGGTTGAGTATCAAGGCGAAATTCATGCTGTTATGTGTTTTGCTTACACCAATGAAATTCCCAAAAGTGTCGATGAACTTGAAAAATTAAGTACTGATGCTTTTTTACAAAGTGCAATGAGAGATCAAAAAGGTGGTCAAATTGCTATTGCTTATACTGTATGGTCAAAGAAAAAGGGTGGAGGAAAGTTAATTGTAAAAGAAGTGTTTAAAAAGATAAAAAAATCAAATCATTTAAATAGATTAGTCACCCTTTCGCCTTTAACAGAAATGGCAAAGAATTTTCATGAAAGAAATGGAGCAAAATTAGTTCAAATTAATGAAACAACACAAAATTTTGAATATAAAGTTATTTAACCATGAAGTTAAAAAAACAATTAATTCTTCTATTTTGTACTTTCTTTGTTTTACCGTATTCTATTGTAATGGCTAATGAAGAAGCAAAGTATGAAGTTGTTGATAAAAATGACATTTATGAGATTAGAAAATATTCTGATCGTTTAGCAGTTGAAACCTCTAGAGCTGGAATAGATAGTAATTTTAGAAAATTATTTAATTATATTTCCGGAAGAAATGATGCTCAAGAAAAGATAGCAATGACTACTCCAGTTACTCAAGTCGAAAAAAATGGAAATATGACTATGCAGTTTTATTTACCTTCAAAGTTTAATTCAGATAACGTACCCAACCCAAGTAGAGATGATGTAAGAATAGTAAATATTGAAGGAGGATATTATGCTGTGCTTAGATATTCTGGTCGAGCTTCTGATGGAAATTTCATAAAGCATAAAGAAATCCTAGAAAAAGAGTTAAACAAAAATAATATTTCAATTATAAGTCCACCTATTAGAGCTACATATGATAGTCCTTTTACCCTTCCAATGAATAGAAGGAATGAGGCAATGTATAAAGTGGAGTTTAATTCATGAAGTCAAAGTTTAAAGCAATGGTGTTATCTTGTATGGACCCAAGATTTCAACATTTAGTTCACAATCATTTAAAGAAAAAAAAATTAACTGGTAAGTACAGTGCTTTTACAATTGCTGGTGCTGCAGTAGGGGTTACACACAATAAATTTAAAAAATGGCATAATACTTTTTATGATAATCTTGGAACTTCAATTCAGCTACATAAAATAGAAAAACTAATTGTTATTAATCACAAAGATTGCGGTGCTGCAAAAATTGCAAATGGAAAAAAAGAATTTACACCTGCAAATGAAAAAAAAATACACCAAGACTCATTCAATAAACTTAAAAAAGAAATTAAAAAAAGATTTCCAAAACTAAAAGTGGAATTAAATGTAATTGCCTTAGATAGTAAAATTACGAAATTTTAATTATTGATTTCTAATCAAAGGGTAAACTTTTGGATTTAGATATTTTAAATTTGTTAACATAATCAATATCAATGTTACAAAACCAATTGAAAAACCTAAGTAGATTAAAACTTTAAAATCAAACATCCACACAAGTTCAAAGATATTTTCCATAATAAATTTTGAACCAATTACTGCAAAAAATATTGCAATCAGTATGACTGATTTAAAGATAATAATGAATTCTATTAATGATGAGAGGATTATTTCTTTTTTTGAAAAGCCTAAAATTTTAAACACTAAGTTTTGATATTCTTTAACTTTACCTTGAACCATAATTGCACTCGAAATAACAATTAAACCAATCACAATAGTTACAGCTGATATTAAAGTAACTGCAATGAATACTTTATTTAAAACAGCTGTTACTTTTGTTAGATAATCTGCAATTTTAATCATGGATAAGCTAGGCATTATTTCTAGCATTTCAGTTTCATCAAATTTATCAGAATTAAATTTTGCTGTTGCCAAATATTCATGAGGAATATTCTCTGCAAATTGAGGATTAAATAGCATTGCAAAGTTTATACTTAAATCTCGATAATCAACTTCTCTAAAATTAACTACTTCACCATCAATTTCTCTTCCATATATATTTAAAGTAAAAACATCTCCTAATTGAATGTTAAAATCTCTTGCAACTTTAGCGTCTAAAGATATCTGAAGTTGATTAGGTTTATTTAAATCCCACCATTTTCCAGCAACTACCGGATTGTCATCTGGAACATCTTCCACCCATGAAGATCTTCTCTCACTTCCAATTACCCAATAACTGTCATTATCTGGTTTAATATAAGTATTTGGATTAATGCCGTTAATTTTTGCAATACCAGATGAAACCATAGGAACAACTTCAATGTCTGCATTTGGATCCATTTTTAATATTCCTTGTTCAAATTTTTCACGCTCTCCTTTTTGAATACCCACAAAGAAATAATCAGGTGCAATATCAGGAATTGATTTAGCAATTTCTCTTTGAAAATTTGTTCCAACTAACGCCAATGTTAAAAGTAAGGTAACTCCCAACCCTAAAGACATAATGGTAATTGGAGTTATACTTTTAGTTTGAGTGATATTTTTAATTGATACCTTTAATGAAATATTGGAGCTTGATTTAAATTTTTTAAGAAAAAATATAATTATTCTTGAAAGAAAGAAAAATACTATCAAACATACAAAAAATGCAGCAAAGTATCCAAGACTGTAAGTTGGTTGTTCGGAGCCAACTGTAAATAATAAAACTAGAATAGAGAGCAAAATAAAACTTAAAACTACAGATTTTTTTGAATAGTAAAATTGTAAGTTTTGAAAAACGTTTCTAAATAAATTTGAAGCTTTTACTTGATCAATTGAACTTATTGTTGGAATAGAAAATATTACAAGTACTAATAAACCTACTAAAAATATTTTAATAAAATTAACTATAGAAAATACTGGATAAACATTTAATCCAAGTCCATCTGATAAGTATTTATCAGCGATAGGGACTATTAAAAAACTAGAGCCATAAGAAACAACAGTAATTACAAACAACAAAATTAATAATTGAAGATAATAAAGTGTCTTTATATTTCCTGAGTAAAATCCAACTGCTTTTCTAACTGCAATTGACATGTTGTTTTGGTTGATAAAAGAGAGAAGGGTGTTTGCAATCCCAATACCAGCAATCAACATCGCACTTATTGAAACAAGAGACAAAAATTGTGAAAAATTATTAATTATTCTCTTTATTCCACTTGCTGAATTTTCAGGATAACGAAGTTTTACTTTTTGATCATCTTTAAAAATATTCTCAATTCGTTTTTCTAACTCTTCAGGATTGTCTCCTTCATTAAATTTTACTTTGTATTCGTAGTTTAAAAAGCTTCCAATCCCGTTTAGTTTTAATATTTCTAAAGTTTGTTTTCCTGCAAGTGCCCAATCGCCAAAAGCAACAAATCCACTTACATCTGGAACTGATTTTATAATTCCAATAACTGTAAAGTTTTGGTCTTGAACTTTAACTTGTTCATTAATTTTTATGTTTAATGTCTTTGAAAGACTTTCGTTAATTAAAATAGTGTTTGGTTCTTTTTGCATTCGCTCATATGCACCTTCAGGCTCAAATACTACTTCTCCATATAACGGGTATTTTTCATCAACTGTTTTAATTCTAGTGAATAAAGATTTGTTTTTTTCTCTTCCAGTTGTTGAAAGCATTGTACTGAACTCAATCATTTGAGATACAGTTGCAAATTCTTTTACCTGATTAACTAGTTCTAGATTTCCTTGGTTACGATTGTAATCAATTTCTAAATCACCACCCAATAAAGCTTTTGCATTATCGTTCAGCTCTTTTTTAAGACTATCTTCAATTGTAAAAATAGCACTTAATATAAAGAGACTGATAAATAGAGTAACAATGATAGATGAGATTTTGTGATAGTTTCTGCTTAAATCCTTTAAAGCATATTTAAAAATCAAACTAAATTCAGATCGATTATTTAATTTTTCCATCTTTTATTTTGATTTTTCTTTTTGCTTTATTAGCAAGTTTTGGATCGTGCGTTACCATAATTAGGGAGGATCCTTCCTCTTTTACATATTTAAATAAAATATCTGAAATCATTAATGAGTTTTCAGTATCCAAGTTTCCAGTAGGTTCATCAGCCAAGATTAATTCAGGTTTCATTGCTATAGCTCTTGCAATTGCAACTCTTTGCTGTTCACCAATAAACTTTTTGCTTCACTCTCAGGATTTTTAAAATTATTTAATTCTAGTGTTAAAGCAACGTTTTCAACTGCTGTGTAATTTGGAATTAAATAGAAGGATTGAAATATAATCCCAATATTTTTCTTTCTAATTTCTGATACTTCATCTTCATTTAAACCTGTAATTTCTTGATCTTGAAAAATAATTTTACCTGAAGTTGGTTTTTCTAGCCCTCCAACAAGCATAATTAAACTGGTTTTGCCAGATCCACTTTCACCAACAACAGAAACTGTCTCTTTTTTCTTAATGGTAAGATCAATATTCTTTAAAACACTGATGCTTTCTTTGCCAGTTTGGTATTTGAGATTTATTTTTTTTAATTTAAGAAGTGCACTCATGAACAAAAGTTTATTTATTAAAATTTTGATAGTCTTTCTAGTGCACATTAATGCAAGTGCAATAGAAAAGGTTGTCTTATTTGGTGATAGTTTAATGGCTGGATACGGTTTACCTAAAGAACATCACTTATCAGTGGTATTAGAAGATAATTTTAAAAAAGATGGTTTAAATATAAAGATAATTAATGGCAGTGTTTCAGGGAGCACATCTTCAGGAGGACTAAACATTGCTGAATGGAGTTTATCTGAACCTGGCATCGACCTAATTATTTTAGGTTTGGGTGCCAATGATATGCTTAGAGGAATAAAACCAGAGGAAACTGAGAAAAATTTAGAAGAAATCATAAAGATAGCTAATAATAAAAAAATAAAAATTATTATTGCAGGCATGGTTGCTCCAACCACACATGGTGTTGAATATAAAAAAGATTTTGATGCAATTTATCCAAAACTATCAAAAAAATATAACTTACCCTTGATCCCATTTTTACTTGAAGGAGTTGCACTCGATCCAAGTTTAAATCAACAAGATGGAATTCACCCAAACAAAGAAGGAACAATTAAAGTAAGTGAAACTATTAAAAAAAGTATTATTAATATTTTAAATTAAATGAATAAATTTTTATATAATCTTAAAGAAAGCAGAATTTTCCAATTTGTTGTTATTTCAATTATTATTTTAAATGCAATCACAATTGGAGTTAACACTTATGAATTGAGTGACCTCACCAGACAAGCAATCAATTATTTAGATTATTCAATTACTATATTTTTTGTAATTGAAATTATAATTAGATTTATAGGAGAACCTAAAAAGCTACATTTTTTTAAAAGCGGATGGAATGTATTTGATACTTTAATTGTTTTAATTTCATTAATTCCTATACCTAATAATTCTAGTTTCTTACTATTAAGGTTATTAAGAGTATTTAGAGTATTGAGAATTATCTCAGTTGTTCCAGAATTAAAAAAAATCATTGAAGCACTGCTTACTTCGGTCAAAAGAGTGTTTTACGTTGGATTATTATTGTTCATAATTCTTTATATATACGCAACTATAGGCTCAATTTTATTTAGCACAGATATTCCTGAGAGATGGAGTGATGTTGGTGTTGCTATGATTACGTTGTTTCAGGTTTTAACTCTATCTAGTTGGGAACAAGTAATGCTACCATTACAAGATGTTTACTGGTGGGCTTGGATTTATTTTTTCAGCTTTATAATTATATGCGGAATTACAATGCTTAATTTGTTGATTGCGATATTAGTGGACGTAGTAATCAATCAGAAAAAGTTATAAGACTTTTTAATGAAAAGATTTGTTGTAGTTTTAAGTTTCATTTGTTTTGGTTATGCCAATGCACAGAATACAAATATTACCATAGATAGAAATTTAAATCTTACATGTGCATTTGAAAAAGTAATTTTAAAAAATCCAGATCATAACTTTGAAACATTCACAAAAGATCAAATTAAGAGAGATGATATTAATAAATTAGTAATAGAGTCTAAATCACCAAATCTATTAAACATTAAAAATTTATCTAATTTTATTGATAAAATTGAACTAGACGTAAAAATTTCTAATAAAGATGTCGTTTTAATTCAAGCTCTTGATAGTAATAAGAGTTATTCTGAATCAGCTGTTTTAACTTTTAAAACAGGAGAACTTATTCATGAGATAACAAAAAATATTAATCAAAAAGAAAAAGAGAAGGAAAAAGAAATCTTATTTTATAACTGTAAGAATAAAAATCAAAACACATGATGTTTTTAACCAAATAATTCTAAGAATATTATCAATTTATATAAATAATAAACTACAGAAAGTGCTATGGAAACTTTTACAACTCTTGGCCAAAACCAATTTTCATTATTACTTGCACTTCTCCACATCGCAATAGTAATTATTAATGTATAAATCAACAGTATTGCTAACTCTATTATGAGTATTGTTGCGTAAAAATTATTAATATTAGAAAAAATTTGTTTAATAATTAACTCAGGATTTTGACTATAATTTATAAGAGATTTATCAATTGAATCTAAAGCAAAAAAAAATGTTATAAAAATTATTAAGCTAAATATTAACTGGTATAGGGTTCCATAAACCCAGAATGTTTTACCAAGTCCGTAGTCACCTTTAATCAAATTTTTTAAAAAATTCATTGATCTTCTATAGTCGTAATAATTACTAAAAAATAAACAAAATATTTAAATCTATTAAGCAATAAAGAGATTTTTTGATAAATAAATATTTTTTTTTCCATATAATAATTTAAAGTGAAATAATTGTTTCATGAAAAAAGTACTAATTACATTATTTTGTTTAAATTTTATTTTTTCTTCAGCTATTGCTGACTCTCTTGGAAATCTTAGAACAGTAAATCATTATCTATCAAATGGATATAATTTAGAGAGTACAATTTTAATAAATGATCAAAAAATATTGTATAATCTTAAAAATAATGGTTCGTCAAAAATGCAATTTGAACCTAAGTTAATTACTTGTATTTATAATATAAAAAAAGAAACAACAAATTGTTACAAACCTTAAGAATTTTCATCTTAATAAATTTATAAATTCATTTTGAAGTTGTAAAAATATGATCAAATTGTTTTAAGAATAAAGACTCTATATTCCATATTTGTTAATATTTAATTATGAAAAAGTCATTTATAGTAATTTTAATTTTATTACTTTCACAATTGCAATCTTTTGCAAATGATCGAGACATAAGGCTAAATCAATTATTTAATGAGCTCAAAATAAATAAAGCAAATGTAGCATCTGTTGTTGAACAGGAAATTTGGTCTTTATGGAGCACTCATCCAACTGATGAAAAGCTGACTGCTCGTTTAGAAGAAGGTTCAATGTTTGTTAGAAACCAACAGCCAAAAAGAGCAAGAGAAATATTTACTGAAGTAATAAATCTTGATGAAAATTGGGCTGAAGCTTGGAATAAGAGAGCAACTGTTCTTTATATGTTAGGAGAATTTCAAAAATCACAAGATGACATTGATAAAGTCTTAGAATTAGAACCAAGACATTTTGGTGCTTTAGCAGGTCAAGGTTTAGTAAACATTCAGTTAAAAAATTTTGAAAAAGCAATTAGAAGTTATAAACAAGCACAAGAGATTTATCCGTCCATGCGATCTCCAGAAATCATGATAAAACAAATCGAAGATTTGATGAAAGAACAAACAATTTAAAATGTGTGGAAGATACGTTGTTAAAAATCCAGTTACTAAAACTAGTTCTCTAGTTAAATCTGCAATTCAGGTTGAGGATAATGAAAACTATAATGCTCATCCTTATCAAAAACTTCCAGTTATAAAAAAATATAAAAATGGAAATAC
>LUMT01000367.1_pt1 | contig 12766 bp, 9 predicted proteins | sample 729741 | NCBI WGS metagenome assembly LUMT01 (sample SAMN03860299, study PRJNA289734) | marine metagenome | biome: seawater column; feature: ocean; material: water; isolation source: Red Sea water column Station 192 - depth 50m | place: Saudi Arabia: Red Sea | collected 2011-10-15 | depth 50 m
TATGAAAAAAATTCTAGTTACTAGAAGATTGCTTAGATCTTGTGAAGATCGAGCAAAAGAAATGTTTGATGCTAATTTAAATCTAAATGATGAACTTTACTCACAAAAAAAATTAATAGAAATGAGCCAAGGTTGTGATGGTATACTTTCAGCATTAACTGATAAGTTGGATGCTGATACAATTAATCAATTACCAGATAGTATTAAAATACTTTCTAACTTTGCAGTTGGATTTGGAAATATTGATTTAGAGGCGGCAAAAAATAGAGGTATTGCTGTAACAAATACTCCAGATGTTTTAACAGATGCTACTGCTGAAATTGGAGTATTATTAATTTTAGGTGCATGTAGAAGAGCTTCAGAAGGAATTGAGCAAGCAAGGCAAGGAGGATGGGTTTGGTCAGCTGATCTTTTAATTGGGAAACAACTGACAGGTACTAGATTAGGAATTTTAGGGATGGGAAGAATTGGACAAAAAATTGCAAAAGTAGCAAAATCTCTTGGTATGATAATTCACTATCATAACAGATCAAAACTAAGTGAAGATAAAGAGCAAGGTGCTATTTATCATGATAATTTAAAAGATCTTTTATCTGTATCAGATGTGCTATCAGTATGCTGTCCAGCATCAAAAGAAACAATTGATATGATTAATAAAGATACAATTGAATATTTACCAAAGGGCGCAGTTGTAACCAATGTTGCAAGAGGAGACATTATTGAAGATGAGGCAATGATTGATGCACTTAATAGAAGAAAAGTTTATGCAGTAGGATTAGATGTTTATAAAAATGAGCCGCATTTAAATAAAGGTTACTATAAGCACAAAAGTGCTTTCATTCTTCCACATTTAGGCAGTGCCACTAAGGAAACTAGGACTGCGATGGCTAATTTAGCTATTGATAATATTGACGAATTCTTCAAAACAGGAAACTGTAAAAATAAAGTAAATTAACAATCTGAAGTTGTATTTAATTGAATATCAGTCATTTTTAAAATGACTCTAAGTTACATATGTGTTTAATATCCTGCAGTTAATTAACTAAAGAGGAGAAATAAATGATTAAAGACAAAAACCTGAAGGTTAAAAAAACACCTTCAAGACGTAAGTTCTTTAAAGCTGCTGCTGCAACTGGTGTTGCTGCTGTAGCTGCATCATCTTTAGCTGCTCCAGCTGTTGCTGCTGAAAGAATTGAAGCATCAATGGTTGCTACTTGGGGAAGAGATTTTCCAGGTTTAGGAACAGGAGCTCAAAGATTTGCACAAAGAATCTCAGATATAAGTGATGGTAGAATTCAAGTTACTTATTATGCAGCGAACGAAAGAGTTAAAGCATTTGACTCATTTGATGAAGTTGCATCTGGTAACTCACAAATGTACCATGCTGCTGACTACTACTGGGTGAAGAAGGATCCAGCTTGGGGTTATTTTACAGCGGTACCATTTGGTTTTACTTACACTGAAATGAATGCATGGATTAGATTTGCAGGTGGTCAAGAGTTATGGGATGAACTAGCTGACAAATTTGGTCTTAAAAACTTTATGTGTGGAAGCACAGGAGTTCAAATGGGTGGATGGTTTAACAAAAAGATTAGAAGCCCTAATGACTTCAAAGGTTTAAAAATGCGTATGCCTGGTTTAGGTGGACAAGTAATTGGTAAACTTGGAGGATCTCCAGTTTCATTACCTGGTGGACAAATTTACGAAAACCTAGTATCTGGAGCAATTGATGCTACAGAGTGGGTAGGTCCATGGAATGATGAAGCTATGAAATTCCAAGAAGCTGCTAAATACTACTACTATCCTGGTATGCACGAGCCTGGATCAATGTTAGCATGTGGAACAAACAAATCTTGGTTCACAAGCTTAAACAAATCAGATCAATTATTGATTGAAGCTGCTGCAGCAATGGAAAACGACGTAATGATGTCTGAGTACAATGCTAAAAATGGTGCGGCTTTAGCTAGATTGATCAATGATCATGGTGTTAAACTAGAGAAGTTTAGCGACAAGGTTTATGATGGCTTTGCATCAGCTGCTAACGAAGTGTTTGAAGAAACAAGAGCTAGCAGTGGTCTTGCTGAAAGAGTTCATTCGAGCTTCTTAAAAGCAAGAAAAGACATTGGATCTTGGACTAACTTGTCAGATTCACCTTACATTTCTCAAAGAAACAGAGCTTTAGGAATGTAATCAAACTTAATTTGATAATTAAAAGGGCCCTTTTTGGGCCCTTTTTTTTATTTTAAAATTAAGTATTACTAAGAGAAATTTAAATTCATATGAGTTCAGAAAGCAGTAAAATATCTTTATATCTAAGAATTTTAAGCTACTCAGTATTAGCTTTCACCCTAGCATTCCTAATAAATAATGTTTTAACAGTTTGGAGTGATTGGCCTGGAGTTAAGAAAATTTTCTCTCATTATGAAATGTTTGGTTTCAAGAAAAAGGCACTTGATGGATCTGCTTTAAATTACGGTTTCATGCAGATTGGAGTATATTTAATATGCATTGTAGCTGTAATAATTTATGTTTTTAAAACTTACTCTCAAACTTTAGAACGAGACTCAGAGATACTATCAAAATTTTCAGCTTATTTGGTTAGGTCATCTTTTTGGGCAGTCTTTTTAGTTGGTGTTGCAGACTTTATAATTTCGTTCATGGTTGTTGAAAGATTATGGGAAGCAATATTCAGTCCAGAAGTGAAAGCCTTTATGGTGAAATCACCAGAAAGAATTACATTTATACATTTTCCAATTATATTAATTTCATTTGTAATTGGTTACTTTACAAAATCTGTTGGTTTTATTTGGTTAGCAGTTTTAGTTGTTGTCAGTGAATTCATAATTGTCTTATCTAGATTTATATTTTCTTACGAGCAAGCCTTTCAAGGAGATCTTGTTCGTTTCTGGTATGCTGCACTATATTTGTTTGCAAGTGCTTATGCTTTAATTCACGAAGGTCATGTAAGAGTAGATGTGCTATACTCTTCGTTTAGTGAAAGAAAAAAAGCTTGGACAAATCTTTTAGGCTCGGCTCTTTTAGGTGTTCCACTTGTATTGATAGTTTTATTTTTAGGACTTAATGGAAAAGCAAGTATAATAAATGGACCGGTGGTTGCCTTTGAAGTTACGCAACAAGGATCTAATGGTTTATACCTTTTATATTTGATGGCTGTATATTTAGCAGTATTTGCAGTTACCATGCTTTTACAGTTTACGAGCTATTTCATGGGTAGTAGTTATAAAATTTTAAATGGTAAGGAAAATTAAGGTATGGAACTATTTTTCTTAGCAGTTTTAGTCTTAATAATGATAGTTGCTCTTGCTTCAGGATATCCTGTAGCATTTGCGCTTCCTGGTTCAGCTATAATATCAATTGGATTAGCCGCATTTTTCGGATATTTATTTGAAGGTGATGCAGATGCTTATTTTGCAGTTGATGGTCCGATAGAATGGCTTGTTGCTGGTATTACAAACTTTAGGAGTAATTATTGGGATGTTGAAACTGACACCCTAATTGCAATTCCTTTATTTATTTTTATGGGAATTATGCTGCAAAAATCCAAAATTGCAGAAGATTTATTAATAACAATGGGTCAATTATTTGGTCCAATTCCTGGTGGTCTAGGTATTTCAGTAATTTTCGTTGGGGCATTGTTGGCAGCAACTACAGGTATTGTTGGGGCAACCGTTATTGCAATGGGATTAATCTCATTACCTACTATGTTAAATAATAACTACGATAGGAAACTTGCCAGTGGTATCGTATGTTCATCTGGAACGTTAGGTCAAATAATACCCCCATCTATTGTTTTAATTATTATTGCTGACCAATTAGCTAGCGCATCAGATGTTGCAAACAACATCCGTCAAAATGATTACAAAGCAGTCACTGGAGAATTTAACATGCCAGGAGAATTTAGAGTTGGGTCTTCAAGTGCTGGTGATATGTTCCTTGGTGCTCTTTTGCCTGGTCTCGTTTTAGTTGCGCTTTACATGATCTATGTATTTTTCTATGCGAGAATAAAAAAAGGTGTAGCTCCACCAGTTCCATTTAAAGGAGAATTTAATCTTAAATTTTGGTTACGAGTAATTGTTATAATTATTCCTCCTCTTGCACTTATTTTTGCAGTTTTGGGTTCAATTTTGATGGGTATAGCAACAGTTAACCAAGCTGGTTCAATTGGAGCAATTGGTGCAACGTTGATGGCTGGTTATAGATTATTTGAAGGTAAGAAAAGTGCATTTTATCCTTTAATTCTTATAATTGGATCATTAATACCTATTACTTTTCTTGCATCAACATATGAACTTAATGTTAAAAATTTAGAAGAAAGAAATTTAGGTGCTATCTATATTACCGCATTTTTTGTAGCAATTCTCGTTTATGGTATTGCATGGAGTTTTTGGAGAACATTTAAAACTGAAAATGTTTTAAAAGAAGTAGTTACTGAGACATGTATTACTACTTCAATGGTATTTATAATCCTTCTTGGTGCTGCGATGCTTACATCAGGCTTTAGAGCATTTGGTGGTGAGGAATTAGTAAGAGATTTTCTTCAAGATTTACCAGGAGGTTTTTGGACTCAGTTTGTTGTGGTCATGATTGTAATTTTCTTGTTAGGTTTCTTTTTAGATTTTATTGAGATCGCAGTTGTTGTTGTGCCAATAATTGCACCTATATTGCTAGCTGAAACAGGAGCAAATGTTACAGCTGTATGGCTTGGAGTAATGATAGGTGTTAATTTACAAACTTCTTTCTTAACACCACCATTTGGATTTGCTTTATTTTATTTAAAAGGTGTAGCTCCAAAAGTGGTCCAAACATTAGATATCTGGAAAGGTGTTGTTCCTTTTATTATCTTACAACTTATCGGTTTAGGAATTGTGGGCGCATACCCTAGTCTAGTAAATTATTTACCAAACAGGGTGTATTTAACATCTAATGTTGCTCCACCGCCGATGAATCCAAAACTACAATATTGCTTACAGGAGTATAAATTTGCAAACTACTCTAATAATGCTGATGTAATAAATAAAAGTATAACTGACTTTGACGACATTATTCTTGCAAATTTACCAGCAGATAAATTAAGTTATTTCCAACGCCATGTTGATAATTCTAAGTACTCTTTTGAACTTGTTAATGAGGTTAAAAGTACAGAGACATTATATAACGATTATGCAGTCGATTACAGAGACTTACATTTTAAAACAAGAAAGAAACAAAAGAAAATTTTAAAATTAAATAAAAAGATAGATAAGTATAAAGCTGAGATTAGAAACTTAGATGATGAAGATGTTTCAGATAAAAACAAACTTGAACAAAAAATCGAAAATGTGAAACTAGAAATAGACGAGATAAGTAGTCAAATCCCAGAAGAATGGAAATCAAAAAATGATGAATTTAATAAAATTAATAAAGCTAAAAATCTTGCAACAAGAAAATATCGAAAAACAGTTGATAATGCTTACGAAGATTTATTGTTGATTAAGAGTTTTATAAATGATGGTGAAAAATTTGAAGAATTAGAGCAAGAAATGAAACTTCTTAAAAATAAAATAGATAACAGAGGTTACATTGATGCAATAGAGTTTATAGATAATATATTTGAAAAAGTCGGAGAAATTTCTGGATCTGATGAGTTTGCCGATAAATTAGATTATCTTATCACTTTAATGGATGAGGACGAAGTTGATTTTGAAAAACTTCAATCCTCAACGGTTGATACTATTGCGTTATTTGAGCAAGAAGTTAGTTGGAGAAAAAATTTCAAGAAAAAATATATGGATAGAATAAATGCTCATGACAAAGTTATTAGTGAGACTATTGGATTAAGATTGCAATCAAAACTTACAAAAGAACAAGCTATATATGTTTCTAAATGTAATTCTATCCACAGAGATATATCTTTAAACTTTTAATTATTTTGTGATTTGATCAATTAATTTTGATCTTTCGTATAAACCAAGATTTTCCGCTTTTGTTTTTAATTTTTCGTACTCAGATTTTAAATTTTCGGTTTTGATGTTAACTTTGTTACCAATTTCAATAAGAGAACCAATAATTGGATCAATTTCTAATGGACGTTTAGCATGTAAATCTTGAGTTGTTGATGGTTTATGACCCTTAATAGAAATCGCAGCATTTATTCTATGATCAATAGAAACATTAAATTTTACACCAATTTTTTCACCTACTTGTTGGCATTCCTCCATCAATTTTCTTACTATTTTTAACAATTCTGGATCATTTCCAATTTCATCTAAGGTTTTATCATAAAGAGCACTAATAATATTAAATGAGCAATTACCCCAAAGTTTTATCCAAATTTCATCTCTTAAATTACTTTTTTGAGGAGCTTTTAAGCCGCCTGCAATTAATAAATCAGCAATGAGTTTAAGTCTTTCTGATTTAGATCCATCAGGTTCTCCAAGTGTAAATCTTTCTCCTCCATTATGTTTTATTACACCAGGTTCGGTTATTTCAGCAGCTGGGTAAACAACACAACCAATAGCTTTTGCTGGATCTAAATGTTTCCATATTTTTCCCTCGGGATCCACACTATCAATATGATGGTTATCTAAATTCGTTCCAGTATTTGCTTTATAAAAATACCACCAAGGAAGGCCATTTACAGCTGATATAATCGAAGTTTTTTCTCCAATAATATTTTTTAGTGAATCAACAATATTTGAAATTGCATGAGCCTTTACAGAAATAAATATATAGTCTTGTACATCTAATGTTTTGGGATCATCGGTTACTTTTAATTTAAAGTTTTCAGACCTACCCTCTTTAATTAATGTCAATCCATTTTCTTCTATCGCTTTTTTGTGTGGTCCTCTAGCTATAAGAGATAAATCTATATTTGTTTTACTTAAACAAGCTGCCAAATATCCACCGATAGATCCTGCACCAAATATACAAATTTTTGTCATTAACTACTTAAACCAAATTTTTTTGCTAAAACGTTTCTTTGTAACTTACCAGTTGCTCCCTTTGGAATTTCATCTACAAAAAAAATTTTCTTAGGAATTTTAAATTTTGCTAATTTTTCTTGAGCATATTTTAATACATCTTCTTCTGAACACATCTCTCCGGACTTAATAATTATAGCGCTTGCTATATTTTCACCAAGCATTTTATCCTCATAACCAAAACATACAGCTTGGTCTATTGATGGATGATCCATTAAAACATTATCAACCTCTAAAGGAGATATTTTTTCTCCACCCTTATTAATTATTTCTTTCAATCTTCCTGAAATTTTCAAATATCCGTCTTCGTCAAAATATCCTTGATCACCAGTTCTAAACCAACCATTTGTGAAACTTGTTTTGTTTGCTTCTTCATTATTTTCGTAGCCAAGTGTTACGTTTTCACCCTTTATACATACTTCGCCTTCTTCACCTTTTTTCATCATGTCACCATTTTCACTCATAATACATACTTCTGGACCTGCTGGTAGGCCTACAAATCCTGCTTTTTGTTGTTTTGGTGGTAATGGATTTGACGTCATTTGATGCGTTGCTTCAGTCATCCCATATGCTTCAATAACAGGACAATTAAATGCTTCATTTAAATCTTTAAATACAGCAGGAGGTAATGAAGCTGAGGAAGATCTAATTAATCTTAAATTTAAGTTTTTTGCTGCCTCTTTATTTTTATTTGCTCTTAATAAGATTGCTTGATGCATAGTTGGTACGCCTGAATACCAAGTAATTTTTTCTAATCTAGCCAAATCAAGAAACTTTAATGCATTAAAACCGCTAGAGGCACATACTGATGCACCAACTTTCATTGATGTCGCTAAAACTGCTATAAGTCCATGAATATGAAATAATGGCATAATATTTAAACAATGATCATTATCTGTAAGACTTAAACTTTTTGAAATATTTTCAGAAGATGAATAAATATTATTATTAGATAACGGAACAATTTTTGGCCTTGAGGTAGTTCCTGAAGTATGCAGGACTAAAGCCTCATCATTTTCATTTGGGGATGAATAATCACTTTTGTTATCAAACAAATCAAACAAACCTTCAGGTTGATCTTTATGGATTTTCAATTCACAAATTTCTATATTTAATTTTTTTGCAACTTCTACTGACGGATTATTTGAATTTTTTTCAACAATAATTATTTTAGGATTTAAATCCTTAAGATAAAACTCATACTCTTCTGATTTATATGATGGATTAAGAGGAGCAGCAGACATGTAACTTGAAATTCCTAAGAAACTAGTGGCCATGGATGGTCCATTCGGTAGAACTATTGCGGCTCTATCTTTATTAGATATACCATTTCCTGATAATTGTTTTGAAATATCTTCAACAAATATTTTTAAATCTCTGTAACTAATTTTTGAATTGTTTTCAGACGAAATTGCAATTTTATCATTTTCACTATTTTCAAAAATGTTTTTAACAATTCTTTTTGACACTTCTAATATCCTTTTGCGTACCCATCTTTTCTAGGATCTGATCCACCTAATAGATCACCTTCGCTTCTATTAATTTTTATTGCTTGCCCTCCACCATGTGTACCATCAATATATTCTACATTGTGACCCACTTCTTTAAGACCATGAAAAATCTCTTTATCAACAGTTTTTTCGAGCTTATAAATATTATTAAAATGAAATGCTCTAGGAAAGCTTAAAGCTTCTTGCGGTCCCATCCCATAATCAATCATATTATTTAAAACATGGACTTGTCCGACTGGTTGATATTGACCACCCATAACACCATAGCTTAAGGTTGCGTTGTTATCTTTATCAATGACCATACCTGGAATAATAGTATGCAATGGTCTTTTTAAGCCAGCAATACAGTTAGGGTGTCCATGCTCTACTCTGAAATTTGTACCTCTATTATGCAAAAGTATTCCACTTTTATTTGTTGTAATCCCTGATCCAAAAACATAACAAACAGAATTGATTATTGATACGCTATTTAAGTCTTTATCTACTACTGTTAGATAAATTGTCTCTGGGTGAGCTGGAATATTTAAGTCACCAACATCACTGCATGAATTTAGATTAATTTTATTAAAAATATCTTCAATATTTTTATCACTTAAAATTTCATCCAAATTAATATTTGCAAAACTTGGATCACCCAAACTTGTTTCTTTAACTTTATAGGCTTGTTTTGTAACTTCTGCTTCAAGATGAAATCTTTCTACGCTGTTGAATTTATAGTTTTGAATGTTAAGTCTTTCTAATAATTTCATCATAACTAATACCGTAACACCAGGTCCATTAGGAGGGCATTGATGAATAAAATCACCTTTATATAAAGATTTGATAGTTTCTGATCTTATTGTTTTCTGCTTAGAAAAATCTTCAAAAGTATGAACGCCTCCTAATTCATTTAAACTTTCAATTATATCTTTTGCAGTTTCACCTTCATAAAATTCTTTACTTCCTTTTTTACTAATTGCCTCAAGCGTTTCTCCCAACGCAATATTTTTCATTAATTCATTTTCTTGGTATGTACGACCATCTTTTAAAAAAATTTTTTTTGAATTCTCATTTCCATTAATTTTATTTAAACTGTTATGCCAAGCTTGCGATACTACTTTAGAAATTTTATGACCATTTTTTGCAATATCAATTGCTCCTGAAAATAATTGTTCAAAATCAAGTTTGCCAAATTCTTTATGGATAGTTTCCCAAGCATGAACTGCTCCAGGTATAGTTACCGAATGAGGACTTGTTAAACCAATTTTATCTATATTTTTTTCCTTAAAGAAATCATAATTTAATTTTTCTGGAGCCAAACCAGATCCATTAAAAGATACTGCATCTTTATTATTCATTTTAACAATTGCAAAACAATCACCACCGATACTTGTTGCGTTAGGTTCAACAACTGATAAAACAATTGAAGCAGCAATAGAGGCATCCACTGCATTTCCTCCCATTTTAAGTATTTTTAATGCTTCTTCAGTGGCCAATGGATGAGAAGTCGCTGCCATTGCATTCGACGATCGTGCATCTTTATCTTTTGTTGATTGATTATTCATAGTAATGATTAAGTAGAGAGATATAAATGATTAGTAAAGCAAATAAAAGTATTTTAATTTTTTGTGTATTTGCCTTTGGCTTTTTTATTTCTAATTTATTAAGATCAATTACTGCCACACTCACTCCAGTTCTAACAAGTGAATTTGATTTATCAGCGGGTAACCTTGGGCTGCTAGCAGGTGGTTATTTTTTAGGATTTTCATTAATGCAAATACCAGCAGGTTTACTTCTTGATAAGTATGGCCCAAAAAAAGTCGTAGCATATCTTTTATTGATAGCTCTGATTAGTACCATTTCTTTTGCATTTGCAAAAAGTTTTACAGGATTGTTAATTTCTAGATTTTTTATTGGTGTTGGTGTTGCAGCATGTTTAATGGGACCTTTGACTGGTTATCGTGTTTGGTTTGAAGAAAAATATCAGCAAAGAGCAAATTCATGGATGTTGATGGTAGCAAGTTTTGGTTTTGTAATTTCAACATTACCAGTACAAATTTTACTACCGATGATCGGCTGGAGATCTATTTTTCTTTTAATTTCAATTTTGATTTTATTAAGTATTATTTTAATTTTAGTTTTCACCCCATCTTGGAATAATAATCCTAAAAATACAATAACTCAGGAGAGAGGAAATCTTTCGGATGTATGGAAAAATAAATTTTTCATAAGTTTAATTCCACTATGTTTTTTAAATTACGGAGGCGTTCAAGCAGTCCAAACTTTATGGGCAGGTCCTTGGATGTTAAATGTTGCAGGTTATTCTCCACTTGATAGTGCTACAGGCTTGTTTTGGATAAATATAACAATGTTATTTGCATTTATGTTTTGGGGATATATTTTACCAAAATTTTCATCTTTAGGCATTGACAGCATAAAGATTGTAAAGATTGGTTTGCCAATAAGTTATGTTGTTTTATTTTCTATAATAATAATGGGCCAAAATGCAGGGGCTATAATGTTTACTCTTTATATTTTATCGTCAATTGTTTTATCTTTAACGCAACCTGCCTTAGCTTTAAGTTTTCCTCAAAATCTTGCTGGAAAATCATTAACCTCTATAAATGTATTTATTCATTCAGGAACATTTTTTGTACAATGGGGAATTGGATTATTAATTGATCTTTCTAAAAATATGGGTGCAAGTACAGTCACAAGCTATAAGATTTCCTTCTCTATATTCTTAATTTTATGTATTTTTAGCTATCTGTTTTTTATTTATTTTAATAAAAATGAGAATTAATTTTAAAATGACATTATCTAAATTTCTTTTTCTAATACCACTAATTTATATTATTATTTGTATTTTCATTTACTTTTACCAAAGAAATCTACTTTATCATCCAGGGGAAAATAATTATTTAGATGAAGGTCCCTTAAATCACAAAATTGAAAAGATTTATATTAACTCAGAAAGTAGATTAGTTGGTTGGCATTTTCAAAAGAACCAAAATTATAAGACCATACTATTTTTTCATGGAAATGCTGGCAAACTTGATAATCGTATTTATAAATTAAATGAATTCTCAAATATGAATGTTAACTATTTGATATTTGCTTACAGGGGATTTAGTGGAAATGATGGAAATCCTTCAGAAATTGGTCTTTATGATGATGCTTTAGCAGCAAAGAAATGGCTAAATTCAAAGAAAATAGAAGATAAAAATATAATACTGTATGGAGAGTCGTTGGGTACAGCTATCGCACTTAACCTTGCGAAAGATTATTCGTTTAGTGGCGTGATATTGGAGTCTCCCTTTACATCTATGGAAACATTAGCAAAAAGTTATTATCCATATTTACCGGTTAAATATTTGTTAAAAGATAAATACAATTCAATTAGTAAATTGAACAATAACTCTGCTCCAATACTTGTTATGCACGGTATGAGAGATAAAATCGTACCATTTAAAATGGGAAAAGAAATTTTTACCAAATTTAATGGAGAAAAATCAAGTTTTTTTGTTGAAAACGACGACCATATGATGGATTTTAATAAAAATCTTATTAATTCAATTGAGTTGTTTATTAAAGATTTAAATTAAGACACAATTCAAACAAAAATTAATCAACTTTATTTATGTTAAGTCTCATATGACAAGAATTTTATCTATAATACTTATAATTTTTATTTCAAATATTTCTTATGCAGAAATTAGTAGTGAAACTAGAAATAAATATTTTTATATTGGAAAAATGAAATCATATAATGATAAATTCACCTTATATTTTAAAACAAGAAATAAAGCTATTTTAGCAAAAGGAGAAGAAACAAATTATATTAATGATTATCCACAAGATTTATATATTTACAATCATACTTCAAAAGAAGATCACGCTTATTACTTAATGAAGGATAATAATACTCTCATTCTAGTTAGTGGTAAAAAAAATTTTCATCAAAATTTAGAATATAATATCGAAAGTAAAAATTTAAAAAAATTTTCTAGCAATGGAAAACTTAATTTTATTATTTCAAGCTACGCAGAGATTTGTGGATATAAAACAAATATGAATAATTTTGAATGTTCTATTGAAAAACCTTTAATTTCTAAAAATTTAATTAATTAAATTGAGTAAATGCATCTGCAAATTGTTCCGCATTAAAAATTTGTAAGTCATCTTCTTTTTCTCCAAGGCCAAGACCCAAAATTGGAACTTTATATTTTTTTGAAATTGCAATTAGTACCCCACCTTTTGCTGTTCCATCAAGTTTTGTCATAATTAAACCTGTAA
>LUMT01002225.1_pt1 | contig 12681 bp, 15 predicted proteins | sample 729741 | NCBI WGS metagenome assembly LUMT01 (sample SAMN03860299, study PRJNA289734) | marine metagenome | biome: seawater column; feature: ocean; material: water; isolation source: Red Sea water column Station 192 - depth 50m | place: Saudi Arabia: Red Sea | collected 2011-10-15 | depth 50 m
AAGATACCCTTGGCTGTAATACCAGCAGATGGGAGGGAGGATAAGGATTTAGACTCGTATTCAAATTTGCCAAAGTCAACATTAGAAAACTTAAAAAATCTCTGTGATGACGGCGGAGAACTATCTGCACAAGCGGTATTAGCACAAATGGCACTTGCTGCATCACTTCACTTCCCAGCCATTACAGAATTCAGCAAAGTAAAATCTCATGGTTTTTATTGCTATAAAAAAGGTATTCTAGAAAATTTTACCGTGAGCACCGACGCAAAACCTACTGTCTGTATTATATTTTATAGATCATACCTGATGGCTGCTAACCTCGAACCCATAGACCAATTATTTAGAGATTTTAAAAAGAGAGGCATAAAATGCATAAGTATTTTTGTAAATTCACTTAAAATCAAATCGACCGCCAAGTGGATAGAGTCGATGTTATCGAAAATATCCCCTATTGCGATACTTAATGCTACAGCCTTTTCAGCAAAAAGTCGCGAAACTGGCAAATCTCCATTAGATCATGTGGGTGTGCCTGTTTTTCAAATAATTTTATCTACCTCTAAGAAAGAAACTTGGAGACGGAATCCTATTGGCTTAAATTCCTCTGATTTGGCTATGCACGTTGCTATACCAGAGGTTGATGGGCGCATAAATGGAGGGATTGTAAGTTTTAAATCTGAACAAACTATAGACCCAGCATTACAGTTTCCAATCTCAAAGCATAAAGTCGAGAAAACTTTTTCTAAAAAGATAGTAAATAAAGTTAAAAAGTGGCATGCTCTCAGAGCCAAAAAAAATGAAGAGAAAAGAATAGCTATCGTATTATCTTCATACCCGGGTCGTGACTTTCAATTAGCTCATGCGCTTGGCCTAGACACAATTAAATCAACAAAGCATATTTTAGGTTTCCTGGGGGATAATGGATTTAAATTCTCTGACCCTGATAAGTTTTTTGAAAAGTTAAAAAGAGTTTGTTCTTCAGGGTTATAAAAACAATAATTTTTTTGTGCTGGTGCAACCCTCAAGAGGTTTAATAGAGGATAAAAAAGCCGATTATCACGATCTTGAAAAAATACCTTGTCACAGCTATGTGGCAATGTATCTCTGGTTGCAGATGCAAAATATTGACGCATTTCTTCATATGGGAACGCATGGAAGTCTCGAATGGCTACCAGGGAAAACAGTAGGTCTTTCCAATCAGTGCTGGCCCGAGTTACTAGTAAACGACATACCTTTTATTTATCCGTTTATTGTTAATGATCCGGGAGAAGCATCGCAGGCAAAAAGAAGGTTGGGGGCTCTTACTGTGGGGCACATGCCTCCAAAAATTCAGACTATGGATCTTCCAAATGAATTGAGAGATCTTGAATTTCTATTAGATGAATATTCTACGAGCGGAGATCTCGATCAAGTAAGGAAAGAGCATATTGAAAAGAAAATAATTCATGAGGCTAAGAAAATAAAATTAGATAAAGAGCTATCAGTTGATCCCATAACATCAGATAGTGAATGGTTAACAAGAATAGACTCTTTTGTTTGTGATTTAAAGGAATCCCAATTTTCAAGTGGTCTTCATATATTTGGCAAAGGAGATTGTGGAGCATCCGAACTGAATGGCTTACTCCGATGCCTAGAGGGAAAAAGAATTAACAGTGGACCATCGGGATCGCCATATAGGAACCGTACTGATATTAAACCTACAGGCAGGAATATATATGCTGTAGACCCTAGATCGATACCCACAAAAATAGCTTTCCAAAATGGTCAAGCAATGGCAGATGAATTTGTAAGACAATATTTGCAAGACAATGGAGATTATCCGAAAAATTTAACCATCGATCTTTGGGGATCAGCATCCATGCGAACGGGAGGACAAGAGTACTCAATGGCACTTGCTTTTGCTGGCCTTACACCAATTTGGGACAAAAATAACGCTCGGATCCTTGGTTTTAGCATTCTATCACTAGCAGAGCTAGGTCGCCCGAGAATTGACATTACTATCAGACAGTCAGGTTTGTTCAGAGATATCTTTCCAGAGCTTAATAGATTATTTTTTGATGCAATCGATAAACTTCATGAAAGAGATGAGACATTGAAAGATAACCCTTATAAAAACAAGATTGACAGAATTTTTGCGCCTAAGCCTGGATCTTTTGGGGTAAATATCAAAGAAAAAATTGAAGGAACCCTAGCCGATCACACGGCTAAGATCGGCGAGGCATGGATTAAAAGCTCGGCTTGGGCTTATCAAAAGAATGGAAAATTTAACCAAAATACAGAAAGTCTTAAGAAAAGGTTAGCCGATACTGAAGCACTAATTCACTCTCATGATTTATGTGAAAGTGATTTGTTGTCAGCAAAGGATTATGCTGACCACATAGGGGGTTTTAACGCAGCTGTTGCCAGTATGCAGAAAACCAATCCTAAACTATACCATTTAGATATTTCATCCGATGGAATTCCAAAAGTTCGTACAACAAATCAAGAATTAGCAAGAATTATCAGGGGAAAGCTTTCTGACGATAAGTGGGTTTCAGGAATGTTGCAGCATGGTTACAGAGGCGCGGCTGAAATAACAGAACTAGTATTCAACTTGTCTAATTTTGGCAAATCTGGAGTATATTTACCTAATCACTTAATAGAATTGGTATATAACTCAACTTTAGCCAATACAAAAGTTGCTGACTTTATGGCAGAGGAAAATATAGACGCTCTTAAAGGTTTAGAAAATACTTTTAGTGAGCTTAAAGACTTAGGTCTATGGAAAAGTTTTCATAACTCTATTCGATATGAGGAAAGACTGGTTGAAAATGGCTAGGGTCTTAGGAATATGCCCAACTATTGACTCACCAATTAAATCTAACGATGGTTACTTAATCCGTTTCAGGCCAAAATACGGATATCTCTCATCTAAACAACTTTCTATTCTTGCTGATGCAATTTCTAGTTTTGGAAGTAACTTTATCGAATTGACATCGCGAGCTAACATCACAGTAAGAGGTCTTCAAAAAAAACATCTTGAACAGCTATCAAATTTCCTAGTATTTTAGAAGATAATCTTAATAATATCCCCAAACTCCATAAGAAATTCGGTATTGCTGTTGACTTAGGAGAAGTGGCCAGCCTGCAAGAAACCAATGCAGACCTCAGGATAGAGACAAACAAAGAAAAAATTCTAATTTTAAGAATTGACGGTTTAGATCGCGGTATAGCTGTAGAACCAGAAACATTAATTGAAAAAATAGAAATGATTTTAAGTAATGTAATGGCTGTCTCGAACCAACTGAAAAGCAGAGATTTAATAAATTCAGTTGGAGAGATAGACCATATTTATTTTCCAGACATTAAACCAAGAAAACAAAATTTTTCTCCAAGACTCGGTCCCTGTTTTGGAGGATATATGATTACGGTACCTGGAGGAAAATTTTCAAGTTATCAACTAAGGGAATTAGCCTTGCATGTTAAAGGAGTAGCAGTGACCCCATGGAAATCTTTTTTTATTAATTCAGCCAAAACAAAACCACCTTTAAGTTTTCTCTCAAAAAATACAGGTCATGATCTGAGCGTGAGCTATTGCTCTGGTAAAGCCTATTGTAGTCAAGGCATTTTGGAAACCAGTCAGGTGGAAAAAATTGTGGTCTCTCAAAGCAGACATCGATACTTATTAACAGTTCAGGAGGGGAAAAGTCTGTAAGCGTAAAAGATGATAAATTTCAGCATTTAGCATCAAAAATTTCTATGGAATTGAATAAATGACATTTGAATATGAAAGAAGCCCAGACAAAATTTATGAGCAATCTTTTTCTATTATTCGAAAAGAAGCGGACCTCTCCTCTTTTTCAAACCTTGAAGAGAAAATTGCAGTGAGGATGATACATGCCCTTGGTTTTATTGGGCTGGAAAAATATATTCAATTTACACCAGATTTTGTTAGCAAAGTAAGAGATGCTTTAGAGCGAGGAGCTCGAATTATTTGCGATACGAGGATGGTAAGTGAGGGAATAACAAAAGCGAGACTACCAGCGGACAATGAAATCATCTGTACTTTGAATGAAAAGTCCGTACCAGACATTGCAAAACGAATATCGAATACCAGAACGGCTGCAGCAATCCATCTTTGGGAGGACTACATACAAGATTCTCTAATTGTTTTTGGTAACGCTCCCACTGCATTATTTTATTTGTTAGAGTTTCTTGGTAAGAGAAAAAACTTGAAACCTGCGGGCATAATTGGTTGCCCCGTCGGATTTGTTGGAGCGGCAGAGTCTAAACAAGCATTAATAGAAGTAAAAACGCTTAATAGTCTAGTTGTAAAAGGCCGCTTGGGGGGAAGTGCTGTAGCAGTAGCTGCTGTTAACGCCTTGGCACAGGAGAAAGAGTAAATATGTATAATATATATTGCGTAGGGGTTGGGCCAGGAGATCCCGAGTTACTGACGGTTAAGGCATCTAGAATAATATCAGATGCAAGACAAATAGCATATTTTAGAAAAAAAAATACGTTGGGCAGAGCGAGAGCGATTATAGATACATTAATTTCCAATAGTGCGCCCTTTGAATACGCTATGGAATACCCTGTAACTAATGAAGTCGATTTTCGATCTGATAAATATAAGCATTCGATTAATCGATTTTATGATGACTGTGCCAATAAACTAAAGAAACTCTTATTGAACGACGATGTTGTGGTAATATCAGAAGGTGATCCTCTTTTTTATGGATCATTTGTTCATCTATTTAGACTTTTGAAAAAAGATGTGAATATAGAATTCGTGCCTGGAATAACTGCTATGTCAGGTGCTTGGAACAATTCTAAGTTACCAATAGCAATGGGAGATCAACCCCTAACTATCCTAATGGGCATACAAAGTCGCGAAGAATTAAAGAGCCATCTTGAGAATTCCAAAAATGTTGTAATCATGAAAGTGGGTACCCAATTAGAAAAAGTAAAATCTGTACTAGAAGAAACGGATCGGCTTAATGAGGCATTAGTAATTGAAAAAGCAACTATGCCTGAACAAAAAATTATTCCTCTAAGGGAATATACTAAAAGTGAAGCACCCTATTTCTCGATAATTCTAATTTCAGAGGACCATTACGAATGAAGGGAAGCTTAACCATAGTAGGTTTAGGACCAGGAGCACCAGAACTTATCACACCAGCAGTAACCGATGCATTAAAAGATTCAACAGACATTGTGGGTTACTCTAAGTACATTGAAAGAGTGAAGGATGCTAGCGGCAAGTCATTTCACCCAAGCGATAATAGGGAGGAAATTGATAGAGCTGAACTTTCTATTAATCTTGCTTTGCAAGGAAAAAAGGTAGTTGTTGTTTCTTCGGGAGATCCTGGAGTTTTTGCAATGGCCTCGGCAATATTTGAAGTTGTAGATAAGAAAAATATTTCTAGAGATGACTTACCGGTTGTGGTCCTGCCAGGGATTACTGCTCTTTTAGCAGCATCCGCCAGACTAGGCGCTCCTATAGGACATGATTTTTGCGTTATTAATTTGTCTGATAATCTTAAATCTTGGGATATTTTGAAATCAAGAGTTATCGCAGCCGCAAAGGCGGACTTTGTAATAGCGTTTTACAACCCAAGATCGAAATCTCGTAAAAATCAGCTTTCAGAAATTTATGATGTTTTAAGAAAAAACTGTAAAAGTGATCGGATTGTTATTTATGCAAATTCAGTTTCTACTGACATTAGAAACACAGGTTATATATATACGCCACGTTATTCAGGGGTAGAAAAAAATTGAACTACTTGATTTTCATCAGTAAAAAGCTTTCTTTTCGGCAACGTAGGTCTTTCAATCATTATGACTTCAATGCCAAGTTCCCTAGCTGCATGTATTTTCTCAACTACTGCATTAGAGCCAGAATTCTTTGTTATAAGTTTATTTATAGAAAACTCCTTCATAATTTCCAGCTCTTGCTCGAAAGTAAATGGGCCTTGATCAAAAATAAGCTTAAATCTATCGAGAAGCATCTTGTTTTCTGGTTCGTTAATCATTCTGATCAGATAAAATGGTTTGGGCTTCCTATTCAGAAAACGTATTTCTTTACTACCGATTGTTACAAAAACCCTGTCAGTTTCGTCGATAAGCTTTATAGCTTTATTCATATCACTCACCAGCTTCCATTTGTCGCCATTTTGTCTCTGCCACTTTGGACGTTCAAAACCCAAATATTCAATTTTTGCGAGTTGCGCGGCAAGAAGAGAGTTTACTGTAATATTTTTAGAAAAAGGATGAGAGGCATCAAGGATATGGGTTACACCTTCATCTTTGACAAACGCAGACATTCCCGTCGCTCCGCCAAAGCCACCGACCCGAATATTTTTTACCTCTTTATCAATGCTTTCAGTAAGACCTGCATAAGAAAGTATTGTAAAAAGTTTCTTTTCTTGAAGTCTAAAATGCAGATTTTTTGCCTCAGCAGTGCCTCCTATTATAAGAATTTTTGTCATGACTAAAACCTGGCTTCATATTATTGGTATAGGTGAGAATGGACTAAATGGCCTTGATAAATCAAGCACTGATTTATTGAACAGGGCTAGCGTTGTTTTTGGTAGTCCTCGCCAATTGGCTCTTGCCGACGTTAAATCAAAAGGTAAATCATGGCCTAAACCATTTAGCATTGATGAAGTATTCAGTTATAAATATAAACTGGCTGTGGTACTGGCTTCAGGTGATCCTTTTTGGTTTGGTGTAGGACCTCTCCTTACTAAAAACTTAAAGAAAAATGAATGGCGCTCTTACCCTGTGCCATCTACTTTTTCTCTAGCTGCCAATAAAATAGGCTGGCCTATAAACGCTGTTGACTGCTTAGCCTTCCATGCAAAACCAGTAGAAACCCTTCCTGCAAAACTGTCGGGAGCCGGGAAGGCAATAATTCTCCTTAGAGAGTTTAGGCAAATAGAGCAGATTCTTTCTGTATTAGAGAAACATAATGTTAATGTTATAGAAAGTTTTATTTTGTCGCCTCCATCAGATATCAGTTATTTTCAAGGGCAGGATGATGATGCTTTCAAAACTGATGGGAATATAACTAAAAAAGACATAAGAGCTCTGACCCTCTCAGAATTAAAATCTTTTGGAAATGAAGTGTTATGGGATATAGGAGCTGGTTCTGGCTCAATCTCAATTGAATGGTGTTTGGGGCATCCTAAAAACGTAGCCTTTGCCATTGAACGAAGAAGAGATCGTATTTCTTTAATCAAAGCTAATAGAAAAAAATTTGGCTTACAAGAAAGATTAACTGTAAAACATGGTAATATTGAAACGATAGCCAAAGATTTACCAACGCCAAATGCTGTTTTTATAGGTGGGGGAGTAACTTCAGATTTAATTTACCAAGTGATTAAAGCCCTTGGTAAAAATAGTCGACTTGTAATAAATGCTGTCACTCTTGAATCCCAGGCTCTTTTGTTAAAAAAATACAAGCAGTTCGGCGGTAATTTGAAAAAAATTAATATATCCAAGCCTAAGCCTATTGGGGGAAAAACAATTTGGTCAGCTCAATATAATATAATCCAATGGAGCTTTAAAACATGATTGCAGGAATTGGCTTTAAATCTACAGTTACTATTACTTCATTTAACGAGTTATTTGAAAGTTATATCAAAAGGTATAGTGCTTTTACAGTTGCTACCTCAAAGGAAAAAGCAATAAATGCAGTCTTTTTAAAATTTGTCAGTACAAACCGCCTTAAATTGATTCAGATTGAGGAAGACGATATTTACAATATTATCACACCTACTGTTTCCCATTTGAGTATGAAGTTTAAAAATGTTGGCAGTTTTTGTGAAGCTGCAGCACTTGCTGCAGGAGGTACCGCATCCAAAATTATTTGTGAGCGGAAAATCTCTTCTGATAGGCTTGCTACCATCGCAATCGCAGAAATGGATGGAGATTAAATTGACGGTACACTTCATAGGTGCAGGTCCTGGTGATCCCGAACTCATAACGCTTAAAGGAAAAAAACTTTTGGAAAAATGCTCTATCTGTTTTTTTGCGGGATCGATCATTCCAGAAGAAATATTATCCCATTGCGACCCTTCAACAAAAAAAATAAATACGGCACCCCTATCGCTTTCTCAAATTATTAAAAAAATAGAAAAATTTCATAATGAGGGTCATGAAATTGCCCGGCTTCACTCTGGTGATCTATCTATATGGTCGGCAGTGAATGAACAAATACGTGAATTAATAAAATTAGAAATCCCTTTTAGCATGACGCCAGGAGTAACTTCTTTTTCAGCTGCCGCTTCAAGTTTAAAACAGGAACTAACCAAGCCCCAAATAGCCCAATCTATAGTTCTCACTAGAACCGAAGGTAGGGCATCAAAGATGCCTGAAAATGAAACTTTGGAAAATTTTGCTAAAAGTGGCGCTATTCTTGCGATACATCTATCAATTCATGATATTGCAAAAGTGGTCAAAAAAGTGAAGCCTTTCTATAACGGTTCTTGCCCAGTAAAAGTTGTGTGGAAAGCATCTTGGCCAGAGGAACAAATTATTCATTCAGATTTAAGTAATATAGAAAAAGCGATACCTGAACATATGGATAGAACAGCTCTGATACTTATTGGTCCACATTTAGACACCGCTAATTTTACAGCAAGCAAATTGTATGATGAAACCTATGATAGGAGATTTAGAGAAATAGATGCCACTGGAAGAAATCATAAATAGGCAAGGTATAATTATTTCGGCTCCGGCGTCGGGAGCTGGAAAAACGACTGTAACTCTGGGTCTTATTAACGCTTTTGCCCGTAACAGGTCTGTACAACCTTTCAAGAGTGGTCCTGACTATCTAGCGATATCCTTAATATGATAGGCATGGTGGGCCCTTCGGATATCTGTATTGCTGAAGGGTCAATGGGATTATTTGATGGAGTAATAAGCAAGGGTGCAGGTGGAAATGGTTCCACCGCAGATCTAGCAAGTATAACGAATTGGCCAGTAATTTTAGTAGTCGACTGCGCAAAGCAGGCTCAATCTGTAGCTGCTTTGATTACCGGTTTCAAATCATTTAGACATGACATAACAATCGGTGGAGTAATTCTAAATAATATATCAAGCAAAAGGCACGAAGCTTTAGTAGTCAGTGAAGTTTCAAAAACAAAAGTTCCAATCCTAGGCGTTATCCCTAGATCTAACGAACTAACTATCCCAGAAAGGCACTTAGGTCTGGTCCAAGCAGAAGATTTATCTGACTTGGAGCAACTAATTTTTAAGCTTGGAAAACTTATTGAAGAAAATTGTGACCTAGAAGCAATAGCTTGTACTGCAAGAAATAGCTCTCCTCCAATATCAACTTTACAAAAAATTACTCCTCCCGCGCAGAGAATAGCTATTGCGAGAGATAATGCATTTACCTTTACTTATTCCCATTTGATAGAGGGATGGAAGAAGCAAGGTGCTGAGATTTCCTTTTTCTCTCCGCTAAACGATGAGCCCCCTTCAAAGAGTGATGACATGGTCTGGTTGCCAGGAGGATACCCTGAACTCTACCTCGGTCGCTTATCTGAATGCAAAAATTTTAAGAATGGACTTATTGATTTTAGTAAGAAAGGACCAGTGCACGGAGAGTGTGGTGGCTATATGGTTTTGGGAAGAAAAATTATTGGTAAAGGTGGTCAGGCATATGACATGATTGGTATGTTTGATTTGGTTACTTCTTTTGAAAAACGCAAGCTCAATCTAGGATATCGAAAAGCTAAGGCGCTTGAGCCTTTTTTTGGAATCAAAAAGGGTTCCACTGTTCTTGGACATGAGTTTCACTATACGACAGTTGTCGAAATAAATGATGCTCCTATTGTCTTTGTACAGGATGCTTACCAAAATGAGTTAGGTCAGTTAGGCTCCAAAAACTCTAATGCTACTGGAACATTTTTTCATCTTATTGGGAGCGAACAATGACTATTAGCTTTGTCAGTTCTGGTCCCGGCAATCCAGACCTTCTTACTGTACTAGCATTAAAAAGAATTAGTGATGCGGATATTATTTTCTATGATGATTTATCCGCAGGTGAAATACTGAATCTTGCAAAAAAAAGCGCCACACTTTTGAGTGTGGGGAAAAGAGCGGGGCTTGCATCACCAAAGCAAAATCAAGTATCTAGATTACTTGTAGAATATGGTAGAACAGGAAAAAAAATTGTTCGGCTGAAGTCGGGTGATAGTAGTATTTTTTCAAGATTAGAGGAAGAAATTACAGCATTAAATGAAAATGGGTTAGAGTTTGAAATAATCCCAGGAGTATCTTCAGCGATGGCTGCGGCGGCGGCTGCAAAAATCCCGTTAACCCGAAGAGTTATGTCGAGACGCGTGCAGTTTATAACCGGACATGATTTCAATGGTGAACTTCCCGATGACTTAAATATTGCATCTTTAATTGATCCAAATTGTACAACCGTAATCTTCATGGGAAAAAAAACTTTCCCTAATCTAGCTCAGATTCTTTTAGAAAATGGTCTTGATATCAAAACAAAAGTCCTCATAGCGGAAGACATCTCAAGAAAAGAGGAAAATATTACAAAGGGTACGATAGAGGAGATTTTAATCTACCTAAAGGATATTCAAAGCAATCATCCTGCAGTTATAATTTTTGGACCGTTACTTTGAGTATTAACTTATATCTAATAGGAATAGGTTTCGGAGATGCAAAGCATGTAACAGAAGAAGCAGCTAAGACAATCAAGAGTTGTAATTTGATACTAATCGGAAAGAAAAAAGACGAAAAATCCGAAATTGCCGACCTTAAAAAGAAGATTTGTCAATCTTTCATAAAAACTAATAGTGTGAAGTTTAAGGAATTTATTATACCGGAGCGGCAATTAACCAATAAAAAATATATCAATTCAGTTATAGACTGGCATGATGATATCGCGAAAAGATGGGTCGACATAATTAATAAATATACTTCCAGCACTGCAAGAAGAAACATAAACGTCGGAATTCCCATATGGGGAGACCCTTCATTGTACGATAGTAGCCAAAGAATTGCTTCGCGAGTTAAAAACGCTTTATACCATACCTCCATCAAATTGATTCCTGGTCTCTCTTCAATACAGTTGCTTGTTTCTGCGTTTGGAATTCCCTTTAACGAAATCGGGAAACCGGTCCTGATTACTACAGGCAGGCTTCTAAAGGAAAGAGGATGGCCAGATGGAACTGAAACAATTTACGTTGTTTTAGATGGAGAGTGCTCATTCACATTTTTAAAAGACCATAATATCTATATCTGGTGGGCTGCATATCTCGGAATGAAAGAACAAACTCTTATTAAAGGCGAGGTTTCAAAAATTGGAAAAGAAATTATTAAAACAAGAAATACGTTGCGTTCTGATAAAGGATGGATTTTAGATGTCTATAAACTACAACGACTAATGAGGAACTGAGATTTATGTCTGAAACATATCTGATACTTGGGGGAAGCAACTCCGGAAAATCTAGGTTTGCAGAACAATCAGCGCTAATCTACCAAAAAAACACCCATGGTAAATTGTATTACATAGCTACCGGCCTTGCATATGACACTGAAATGCAAGAGAAAATTAGTGCTCATAAGAAGAGAAGAAACCAAAAATTTGAAACCATAGATTCTCCTGACCTGAGTGCAGATATACTCAAAAGCTCGAAACCGCAGGACGTAATTTTGATTGATTGTATATCAATGTCTGTATCGAACATTTTGACACTGAGTCAGTTTAGAGATCGCCGCATTGATGATATTAGAGATGATCTAAAAAAGTGTAAATCCACCTTGATTATAGTTGGACAGGAAACCAGCCTAGGCATTTTACCAACTAACGAACTGTCTAGGAAATTTTTAAAAGTATCAGGAAAATTGAATCAAGACATAGGTCGTTTTGCCAATAGCGTAACTTTAGTCGTCGCAGGACATTCAATAAAGATTAAATAAATGCAATAGTTTTTTGTAATATCTGCCTGCATTTAATCGCATCAGTTAACTTTCCACTTTATCGAACAACCCATTGAAGCGATTTGGTCACTTGGCCCCTCTCCAGTTTGAGCCACGCCTTTCATCGCTTCGAAGAGATCTCTTTTTAAATCGACAGGACCGGCCTCTTTCCTAGATGCGTCTAATCTTCCTCTGTACTGTAGTTTGTGATCCTTGTTAAATCCAAAAAAATCTGGAGTACATACAGCATTGTATAGCTTAGCCACTTCTTGGGTCTCATCATACATATATGGAAAAGTAAAATTATGCTTTGCGGCCAGCTTTTTCATGTTATCGAAGGAATCCTCTGGGTAACTAATTACATCATTTGAACTAATGGCCGCTATACCAACCCCAACCTTTTGTAAATCGCTAGCGTCTCGAACAATTCGATCCAAAATAGCCAGCACATAAGGACAATGATTACATATAAACATTATCAATAAACCATTAATCCCGGTAACTTCTTCTAGAGTATATTTTTTTCCATCAACAGATGGCAAGTTAAACTCTTTTGCTCGCCAACCGAAATCACAAACTGGTGGAATTTCTGCCATTTCTTTATCCTTCTATTTTTAGGGCGCTTTCAGCAGCTTCCCTTATTCTCTTGATATTTTGTCCATATACAATTGGGTTGTTGACACTACCATTTGAAAAAACAGCCGATCCAGCTACCAAAACATCCGCTCCTGCTGAAACGACACTAGGTGCAGT
>LUMT01000714.1_pt1 | contig 12556 bp, 12 predicted proteins | sample 729741 | NCBI WGS metagenome assembly LUMT01 (sample SAMN03860299, study PRJNA289734) | marine metagenome | biome: seawater column; feature: ocean; material: water; isolation source: Red Sea water column Station 192 - depth 50m | place: Saudi Arabia: Red Sea | collected 2011-10-15 | depth 50 m
CACTTAATGCTCTTGAAACAGTTAATTTTAATTCTCTTTTTTTTGTTCCAGCTTTTAATGTTTTTTTATCTTTTTCACTATCTCCCTTAAGTCTTTTAGTGGCTCTTTGCTCTGCCAGTTTTCTTCTTTCAAAATCGCTTGTAATTGGAGGAGATTTTGGTGCAAAAGACGGTTTTAATGGAGCACCTCTATTAAATGAAGTAGTAGATTTTGGTTTTCCCACGCCAGGTCTAAACGATCCACCCCTATTAGTGAATTTTCCGCCTTGTTTTTCGATTACTCTAGAATTTTTTCCTTGAGTTTTAGCTATCTCAATATTTCTTATAGATTTCTTTGCAGAGCCGGATATTGTTAATTTTGTTTTTTTCTCCATTGCTCATCTCTCAATCTTTGTAAATTATATTTCTAGCAGACATAATTAATTCATCTGCCTCTTCTTTAGATAAAGCAAAATCCTCTAGATAACCTTGAATTTTAACTCTCTCTCCTTTAATTACATCATAGCCACCAGTAAGTTCATCAGATGCAAGATCTGCAAAATCTTCTAATGTTAATATTTTTTGTTCACCCAATGTAACTAACATTCCTGGAGTTAGACCTTTAAGGTTGATAAGAGCATCTTGTAGACCAAGCTCTTTAATTCTTTCCGATATATCTTCTTGATCTTTTTGATGAAACTCTTTCGCTCTATCAATTAACGCAATTGCTGTTTCTTCCTCAATTCCCTCTATTTTAGTTAAATTTTCTGGCAAGCTATCTTTAATATCATCTATTGTTGAAAAACCTTCAGCAACTAATAACTGACCTAAAGTTTCATCTAATTCTAAGTTTTTAACAAAGTTATCTGTCTTTTCTTTAAATTCTAATTGTCTTCTCTCGGAATCTTCCGCATCAGTCATAATATTAATTTCATAATTTAACAACTTAGTTGCCAATCTTACATTTTGACCCCTTCGACCAATCGCTTTACTCAAATTTTCTTCAGTTAAAATCACATCAAGTTTTTTTCTTTCTGCATCAACATTAACTCTTTGAACTTCTGCAGGCGACAAAGCATTTGATACTAATATTGCAGCATCCTCTGACCAATTCACAATATCAATTTTTTCTCCTTGAAGTTCATTTACAACTGCCTGAACTCTAGAACCTCTCATACCAACACAAGCTCCAACAGGATCTAATGATGTATCAACTGCTTTAACACAAATCTTTGCTCTACTTCCAGGATCTCTTGAAGAAGATTTAATTTCGATTAATCCATCATATATTTCTGGCACTTCTTGAACAAAAAGTTTCTCCATAAATTTTGGATGAGCTCTAGACAAGAAGATTTGTTGACCTCTTGGCTCTCTTCTTACGTCATAACAATAAGCTTTTACTCTATCACCAGCTTTAATATTTTCTCTAGGAATTAATTCATTTTTTTGAATGATTGCTTCTGTTCTACCTAGATCAACAATAACACTTCCAAATTCTAATCTCTTAACAATACCACTTAAAATTGTATCTTTTTTATCAATAAAGTCATTAAATTGTCTTTCTCTCTCTGCTTCTCTAACATTAAAGCTTATTACCTGTTTTGCAGTTTGAGCAGCTATTCTACCAAAATCAAAAGATGGTAATGGCTGAAGAACTTCATCACCGATTGATTTATCTTTATTATTTTCATTAAGACTTATCGCATCTTCTAATTTTATTTCTGTATTTGCATTTTCAGGATTTTCAGAAATAACAAGTTTTCTGAACAATTCTATGTCTCCATTATCTCTATTGATTGAAACTTTAATTTCATTTTCTTGACCAAACTTAGATTTAGCTGCTTTAGCTATTCCTGTTTCCATAGAACTAATTATAAGTTCTTTATCTATCGATTTTTCCAAAGCTACTGCTTCAGCAATTCTTAATAATTCTAATTTATCTGCTCTTTTATTTAACATTTTTTATCTGCTCCAAAAAAAAATGGGCCAAAGCCCATTTTGATAATTCAACAATGTAAGGGCAATATAGTAAAGTTTTTTTTTAATTCAACTGAAACTATTTAGAAAAAACGTTGATTTTATCAGTTTTTTCCCACGAAAATGATCCATCATCTCCTGAGGTTCTACCAAAGTGACCATAGGCTGCTGTTTTTTCATATATAGGTCTATTAAGGTTTAACATCTCTCTAATTCCTCTAGGACTGAGATCAAAATTTTCATTAATCTTTTCAACAACAAATTTGTTTTTATCTAAATCATTATCAAACAAATCAACATAAATTGATAAAGGTTTTGAAACTCCTATTGCATAAGCTAACTGTATCAAACATTTATCTGCTATTTTTGAAGCAACAACATTTTTAGCAATGTATCTTGCCGCATAAGCAGCAGATCTATCTACTTTTGTAGGATCCTTGCCTGAAAATGCTCCTCCTCCGTGGGGTGCTGCTCCACCATAGGTGTCTACAATAATTTTTCTTCCTGTTAAACCACAGTCTCCATCTGGACCACCTATTACGAAATTACCAGTTGGGTTTACATAAAACTCTTCCTCATTAAAGTCTTTAAGAAATTTTTCAGGAATTGATTTTAACATATACGGTCTTAATAATTCTCTTACCTGTGCTTGATTAACATCAGAAGAATGTTGAGATGATATAACAACAGATTTTACTTTGGTTGGTTTTCCATCAACATATTCGAATGTAACTTGGCTTTTTGAGTCAGGTTCAATATTTTTTAATTTACCAGATTTTCTATCCTCGGCCATAAGTCTTAAAATTTTATGCGAATAATGAATTGGTGCAGGCATAAATACATCTGTTTCATTACATGCATAACCAAACATTATACCTTGGTCTCCTGCACCCTCATCTTTATTTCCAGATGAGTCCACACCCATTGCAATATCAGCAGATTGAGAATGCAAATGACTTTCTATTTTTGTTGCTTCTTTCCAGGTAAATCCTTCCTGATCATATCCAATATCTTTTATGCAATTCCTTACTTTTTCGATTAAATCATCTTTTTTAATCTCAGGTCCTCTTACTTCACCTGCAAGCACAACTTTGTTTGTTGTCGTTAAAGTTTCACAAGCAACTCTTGAATAAGGATCTCCAGAAATGTAACTATCAACAACCATATCAGAAATTCTATCTGATACTTTATCTGGATGTCCTTCTGAAACTGACTCGCTTGTAAATAGGAAATTTTTTAAATTACTCATTTTTAATTCTATTAAATGAAAATATTAAAAAAATATACAATAAAATTATTAAACCAAAAATTTTATTCCCATATTTAGAAAAGACTGTTGGTTGAATTTTTCTCATTTTTGTAAAATCAATATATCCAACTTCATTGAAGTTAATTTTTTCCTCAACGATACCGAGAGGATTTACTATCGCAGCTATTCCGTTATTAGCTGATCTAATTACATATTTTCCACTTTCGATAGCTCGAAATATACTGTGAACAAAGTGTTGTTCTGGTCCTATTGATTGACCAAACCATCCATCCTCTGAAATATTTACTATTATATCAAAGTCATGATTTTTATATAATTTTCCAGAATAAATTATCTCATAACAAATTAATGGTAAAAATTTTATAGAAAAATTATTTTGATTTAACTCTATAATTTCCCTTTTTTGACCTTTTGAGTAGGATTGATAATTGTTAGTTAAAGATTTGAGACCTACTTTTTTTAATAAATTTTCCATGGGTAAAAATTCGCCAAACGGTACAAGATTTATTTTATTATAATAATTTAATAAATTAAGATTATGATCATAAACAGATAAAGAATTGTAATACTTAACTTGATCATTAACTTTTGATTTATTGTTTATACCTAAAATAAGTAAATGATTTTCGTTAAAACTTTCATTAAATAAATAATCATAACTTTGAATTTGATCCTGAGAAATTCCAGGCAATATACCCTCTGGCCAAATGAAAATTGTTTTCTCTTTCTTATTTGGTGAACTAATATTTATAAGATCTTCTATAGTTGATAAAGGCCCCTCTCCTGAATAAAACCTATCTAAAGAAATATCAGTACCAACTAATCTTATTTTATAATCAAGTTTTTCAACATCACTATTGTAAAAATCCTGCTTATTTGAATATCCAAAGAAATAAAATAATAAAAATATTAAAGGTAAAATTAAGCAAAAAATTAAATCTTTTTTGTCATTCCGTAAAATGAAGAGTGCAGGACTTAGAAACAAAGTTATACAAAATAAGTTGAAAGAATATGTGCCTATTAAAGATGTTATGCTTAGAATTTCTAAATGATTTGAAAAACTATATGCAATTAGGTTCCAAGGAAAACCTGATAAAATTGAACCTCTAATGAATTCTAGAAAGCCAAAGATTACAGAAAACAATAAAATTGAACTCAAAGTTTTATTTGGTTTAAAGAAAATAAACAAATAACAAACAAAACCGTAAAATAACGCAATAAAAGAAGGAACTAAAATTAGAGCAAATGGAATTAAAAATTTAAAATTTTCATCAAATGTTAATGAAATAGAGATCCAATATATATTTGTTAAAAAATACCCAAATCCAAATAACCAGCCATAGAAAAAAAATAATTTATGTTTGCTCTCTTTTTTTTTAATCAAAAAAATAAAGAATAAGCTAAAGGATAGAAAATTAATTATTAAAAAATTGAAAGGTGGTAAACTTAATGAAGTTATCGCTCCAAGGAACAATAAATAAACTACATCAATATATAAATTTTTTTTCAATTTACTTAATTTTTGAGATAACTGATTTAAATATTTTTTCTTCTTCTTTTAACATTTTTAAATAATCTTTATTAGTAGATTTATTTTTATTTCTAAATTTTTTATTTAAAATTTTAATTTTTTTATTATTTGAAAGAAGTAAAGATAAACTTATTTTTTTATTTAAAAATTTATATTTTTTTGGAAAAGCATCACAAATACTTTTAAAAAAAAAATCTTTTTTTTTAAGTTTTTTAGACCAAGCCTTCTCTTCTGAGAAGACGTTTAAATTAATCATTTTTAGAGTAGGCTTTTACAATTTTAGAAACCAGTGGATGTCTAACTACATCTGAATGATCAAAGTCTACAACTGAAATTTCATTTAGATGCCCCAATAATTCTTTTGATCTAACTAATCCTGACATACTTTTGTTAGGAAGATCTATCTGAGTAGGATCTCCATTAACTACAATTTTTGAATTTTCACCGATCCTTGTTAGAAACATTTTTATTTGTGTATCTGTTGCATTTTGCGCTTCATCTAATATTGCAAAAGAATTTTTTAGTGTTCTACCTCTCATAAATGCCAAAGGAGCAATTTCGATATCACCAATTTCGATCATTCTTTGTATTTTTTCAAAATCGAATAAGTCGTACAAAGAGTCATATAAAGGTCTTAAATACGGATCTACTTTTTCTTTCATATCTCCAGGTAAAAAGCCAAGTCTCTCTCCTGCTTCAACAGCAGGCCTAGATAGAATAATTCTTTCTATTTTTTTTTCTAACAACATAGTCAAACCAACTGCTACAGCTAAAAAAGTTTTTCCTGTTCCAGCTGGACCTGCTGAGATTACAATATCACTTTGTCTTAAAGCTCTGACATAGCTTTTTTGTTTTTCGGATCTAGGAATAATTGATTTTTTTGGTGTTTTTATAATGTCAGTTACATTATTATTTTTAACCTTCTCTTTAATCATAAATTGATCAACTGATGATATAAGATCTTTATTTTCGATTGAACCATTATTTATAAATTGATTAGTTAAAAATTGAATTGCATTTTTTATTAATTCATTTTTTTGTGGATCTGATTTTATCATTATTGAATTTCCCCTAGAATACAAACTAGAGTTAGTCATCTTTTCTAATTCTTTTAAATTTTTATTAAATTCTCCGGCAACACCCATGAGTAATTCATTGTTGTGAAATATTACACTTAATGAATTATTGTCTGAGTAAACAAATTTTAGAGTGGTATCGATTTTTTTTTTAATTGTATTATTCAAAGATTATGCCACCTTTTGATCTGGGTTGCTTAACAATTCTCCAAACAATGTAGTTCTATTACTATTTGTAATTTTTACTTTCACAATTTTTCCAATATGTTCTCTTTTACCATTAAAAATTACTGATGTCATATATTCAGTTCTGCCAAAAGCTTTGGATTTATCTTCGGTTAAATTTTCAACCAACACATCAATTGTTCTATTTTCTAATTTTTTGTTCATTTGGGTTTGATTTTCAGATAATAAATTTTGAATAAATTCTAACCTTTTCATTGAAATTTTTTTATCAATTAAATCTAAACCTTCTGCCTTTGTCCCAGGCCTTGGACTAAAAATAAATGAGTAAGAATTTATAAAATTAACTTTTTTAATTAAATCGACTGTACTTTGGAAGTCTTCTTCAGTTTCACCAGGATAACCAATAATAAAATCACTTGAAAATTCAATTGATTGATTAATTTTTTTCAATTCGTCATAAACTTTTAAATAATGATCTATTTTATGTTTTCTATTCATCAACTTTAAAATCCTATCGGATCCACTCTGAACTGGAAGATGGACTAAAGGCATTAACTTTTTAGAGACTTTATATACTTCAATTAAATCATCAGTCATATCTTTTGGATGCGAAGTTGTGTATCTAATTCTTTTTACATCTTTAATCTTTTCAATTTCTAAAATCAAATCAGATAGTCTTTTACTATTATCATTGTAAGCATTTACATTTTGTCCCAAAAGTATGATTTCTTTTGCTCCATTATCTGACAAATAATTTGCCTCCTCAATTATTTGATTGAATGGTCTAGAATATTCTGGTCCACGAGTATATGGAACCACACAAAAATGACAAAACTTATCACATCCTTCTTGAATAGTTAAAAAAGACGAAACTTTACCTGCCTCATTCTTTATTTTACTAAAATATTTAAATTTTGAAACAGCATCAAAATCTGTTTGTTCAATTTTTTTTCTTTTTTCAATATGATCCAGAATTGTTTCGTTAATCTTATGATAGGCTTGAGGGCCAATTACTAAATCTATATAAGGCTCACGTTTAAGCATCTCTTGGTTTTCTGCTTGAGCAACACACCCTGCAATTATTACTAATGGTTTTCTTTTAGCTCTAAAGCTTTTTTTAACTCTTCCTATTTCAGAATAAACTTTTTCTTTTGCTTTATCTCTAATGTGACAAGTGTTTAATAAGTAACAGTCAGCTTCTTCTAGGTTTTCACTTTTTTGATAACCAATTTTCTTTACTGAATCAAAAATTCTATTTGAATCATATTCATTCATTTGACAACCAAACGTTTTTATAAAAATTTTTTGCATTTTAATTTAGGATTTTTTTTTTATCCCATAGAGTTCAAGCTTATGATCAACTAAAGTGTAACCATATTTATCTGCTACCTTTTTTTGAAGTTTTTCGATTTCTTCATCAACAAATTCTATTATTTCACCTGACTTCACATCTATTAAATGGTCATGATGTCCTTCATTAAGCTCTTCATACCTAGCTTTTCCTCCTTTAAACTCATGCTTAGTAAGTATTCCAGATTCTTCAAATAATTTTACTGTTCTGTAGACGGTAGCAATACTTATTTTATTATCAATCTTTGAAACTCTATTGTAAAGTTCATCAACATCAGGATGATCTGTGGACTCGGACATGACCTGAGCAATTATTTTTCTCTGATCTGTCAATTTCACACCTTTTGCTAAACATTTTTGTTCAATTGTTTCAGACATAATTTAATTTTAACTTATATAAATAGGGTTAATCAAATTTTTTTTAATTTTAAATTTATCACACAAATAAGGGACATTTTCATATTTTACATCTTTTTCACCTTTAAAATCTTCTAAGCTATAGCAATAATAATCAATATTTTTTGCTAATTTGAGAGCCTTCACAACAGAAATAGAATTTCTAATCCCTGCAAAACTTCCTGGGCCTCTGTTAATGTATATTTTGTTAATATCCTTCAATTCAAATTTATTTAATTCTAAAAATTCTTTTATTATCAAAGTTAATTTTTCATAATTTATTTTAGTATTCTCATGAGTAATATTGTAAATATGATCATTAGCTATGATCATTAAAAAAATTTTATCTCCAGCTACATCAATTATAAGTTTATTCATTTTATCTTTGTTTTTTAGTTTTAGTTCTAAATCAGATGAAAATAATATCAAATTTTATTCAGAAGATAATGGGATTTTATCAATAATGTATCATCGTTTTAATGAACATAAATACCCGTCAACTAATATTAATATGGAGGTATTTAAGAAGCACTTAGAAATTGTTAAAAATTCTAAATATAATTTTCTTAATCCCAATGAATTTGATTCAAAATTTAAAACTTCAAAATCAGAAAAAGAAGTTTTGATAACAATTGATGATGCATTTGAATCATTTTACAATGAAGCTTGGCCATATTTAAGAGATAACAAAATTCCATTTATACTTTTTGTTTCAACAGAACCAGTTGGGAACAAAGGTTATATGACATGGGATCAAATTAGAGAAATTGATGCAGTGGATTTTTCTTTAATTGGACATCATTCACATAGCCACGAATACCTAATAGAAGAAACTGAAGAAAATTTCATTTTAGATATAGAAACTGCAAACAAGATTTTTAAACAAGAACTTAATTATATTCCTAGTCTATTCTCTTATCCATTTGGCGAATATTCTAAATTTATGAGAGATTATATTTCTCAAAACTTTGAATACGCATTTGGTCAACATTCGGGGGTTATTGATCTTAACAAAAATAAATTTGAACTGCCAAGATTTCCGATAAATGAAAAATATGGAGAGCTTAAAAGATTTAAATCTATAATTAATTATTATCCTTTAGAATATAAAAGTTTATCTCCAAATGAAAAACAACTTTCAATAAATGACAATCCACCAAATTTTAAAGTTGAATTTTTTAAAGAACAAAAAAATTTAAGCAATATTACATGTTATTCCAACGAAGGAGACAAGTGGGATAAATCTAAAACTAATTTATCTAATCAAATCTTAACTATTGAATTTAGAGAACCTTTTAAACCTAGAAGAGGCAGAATAAACTGTTCATTAAATGATAATGGAAAATGGAGATGGTTTGGAGTTCAATTTCCAATCAAGAAAAATTAAATTAAGCTTTCTAAATCCTTACTAGATGGCAATAATCTTGCCTCATCAAAATCTTTCAATTTATTTTGATTAATTATTTTTTGAAGAACTTCGATGTACTGATTTCCTGTTTCAGCATATTTATCTAAATGTTTAGATAAAACTATACTATCAAGTGGTTTATCATTACTTCTCAACTCACTCCTAGCTTTTCTTAAATTTATGTAAGATTTATGAGTATTTAAATTTCTTAAATATGCTCTCACAGATAATTGTAAACTATTAAATTTCATGACTTTATGAGTCTCACCTTTGTCAGCTTCTTTAGGTTTTAAACCTTCACCTGACCATGTCCATTGACCAAATAAAGCATTTCCTTTTCTTGCAAATCTTGAAGTTCCCCAACCTGTTTCTTTTGCTGCTTGTGCAATTGCTAACGAAGCTGGAATTTCATCCATCCTTACCTTTAATGATGAAAAATCATTTTGCCTAACACCATATTGTTTAAATTTTTTCTCAAGCCATTTTTTTTCGATATCAGTATTGCTACTTTTATTTAAAATCGTAAAGAGTCTTTTTCTATCTATTCTAATTTTAGTGTTTTCTTTAACAATCAATGGGAGGATTATTTTAATAAACATATCCTTTTTTTTCTTTGAACTAGAGATGTCATTTATTTCGTTTGGAAGAAGTCCTATATCTATAGGCTTTACGAGTTTATTTTCTCTCACATCTTTTAAGTTATAGTTTACCTCTTTAAATAATGAATTGATTTCTGAGGTTGTATACCTGACTAAATTAATCTCTGAATTATTTTCCTCTAAAATATCATAAAGTAAATCCATCTCATCTACTTCACCTGAGATATCTTCTTCAATTAAACCATTTGTATTAAGTTTTTTTAATAAAAGATTTTTAGAATTATTTGTAAATTCCTTATGATTAAAATTTTTTTCAGCAAAGTTAATAAACATTGGAGTTACATAAAAAAATGAGATTAAAAAAATTCCACTTAACATAAATCTAGAAATAGAATTAATGCTTTTATTTTTACTAAATTGAAATTTGATTAAATTTTTTTTCATAAATTGTTATATCGCAACAACTTCTTTTACCTCTGGAAGATAGTGACAGAGAAGATTTTGTACTCCCTGCTTTAAAGTCATTGTCGAGCTTGGACAGCCTGAACAACTTCCTTGTAGTTGCACTTTTACTATTCCGTCTTTAAATTCTTTAAATTTTATATCACCACCATCTCTTGCAACTGCAGGTCTAATTTTTTGATCTAAAATTTTTACAATTTTTTCCTCAATTTCACTTAGATTGTCATTTTTTTCTTCTTCATTTTCATCAATGACGTATTCTTTACCATCTAAATAAAAATCGTTTATTAATGAAATAACAATATGTTTAATTTCGTCCCATTTAATTTGGTCATTTTTATTTACTGAAATAAAATCCTGTCCTAAAAAAATACCCTCAACCCCATTGACTGATAAGATATTTCTAACCAAATCATTATTTATTTGATCTTTACTTGTTATTTCATAAGGACCACTGTTTGATACTTTCTTCCCAGGAAGAAATTTCAAAGAATTAGGATTTGGTGTTATTTCAGTTTGTACGAACATGTTGTAAATATATATAGAGCTTATTTCTAAAATTTAAACTTGATATTTAAATTATATTAAAATCCTAGTATTTCTTTAATTCTATCTATCTTTTTTGATGCAATTGAGTTTGCTTTTTCAACTCCTTCTAGAAGGATTTTATCTAAATAAGGTTGATCATTTAAAAGTTTTTTAATTTCTAAAGATATAGGTTCAATCTTTTTAACCAATAAATCAGAAAGTTGATTTTTAAATTCAGAAAAATTTTTACCTGAAAAATTTTCGACTGTATTTTGTAAAGTTGAATTATTTAAACTAGAATATATGCCAAGAAGGTTTCTTGCCTCTAACCTCTCATTTAATTCTTCGACACTACTTGGCATTGGTAATGGATCAGTTTTTGCTTTTTTTATTTTATTTACAATTGCATCTCTGTCATCTGTTAAATTAATTCTGCTTAAATCTGATAATTCAGATTTACTCATCTTTTTTGATCCATCTTTTAAACTCATAATTCTAGAAAATTCTTTTTGAATTAAAGGTTCAGGTACTTGCAAAAAATTATCTTTATCAAAATCATTATTAAACTTTTGAGCAATATCTCTACATAGCTCAAGATGTTGTTTCTGATCATCACCAACAGGGACATGAGTCGCATCGTACAAAAGAATATCAGCTGCCATTAAAACAGGATATGAATACAGTCCAACACTTGCTTTTTCTTTATCTTTACCTGCTTTTTCCTTGAATTGTGTCATTCTATTTAACCAACCCATTCGAGCAACACAGCTCAAAATCCAAGCTCCCTCTGAATGGGCTGCTACACCAGATTGATTAAAAATAATGCTTTTTTTGGGATCAATTCCACTTGCTATAAAAGTAGCTACGGTCTCTCGAATATTATTTTTTAGCTCTTTTGGGTCTTGTTTAACTGTAATTGCGTGCAGATCAACCACACAGAATATACAATCATTATCAGGGTCATTATTAAGGTCTACAAAGTTTTTGATTGCACCTAAATAATTACCGAGGTGAAGATTACCTGTTGGCTGAACACCAGAAAATATTTTTTTACCCATATTTTTAATAGTTTAATTTAATATCACTAATTTTAAAAGCTTTGATGAAATAACAAATAAATATGTAAAAGAACAGTGCAAATAATACGCTTAAGATTAAATAAATTGATTTAAAACTATAATAAAATGAAAGTTGATTTTCAAAAAAGTTTAATAGAAAATTAAAGAATAATCCCATTAAAATTGATGCAAAAATTATTTTAAAGAAATTTAAAAAAAAGTTATTTTGAAAATAGAATAAATTATTATTTTTTAAATATATAAAAAGTACTACTGCATTAAACCAAGATGAAATTGAAGTTGCAATTGGAATTATAATAAAACCTATTTTGTTAAAATAATAAATACTAATTAAAATATTTAAAAGAACCGAAATTAACGAAATATAAAATGGTATTTTTGTATTATGATTAGCAAAGAAAAAACTTGAAAAAACTTTTATCAAAGCAAAAGCGGGTAAACCTAAGGCAAAATAGAATAAAGAAAGACTTGAATTATTAACAGATTCTTTATTAAAATTACCATAACCAAATAACGCTGAAATTATTTGCTCTGAACCAATCATTAAAGCTATTGTTGCAGGAATACTTAAAAATAAACTTAGCTCTAAAGCTTTGTTTTGAATAAGAGAAATTTTTTCTTCATTTTTGGTGTCTATAAACCTTGAAAGTTGTGGCAAAATCACAACTCCAATGGCAATACCAGCTATCGCTAGATTGATCTGATAAATTCTGTCT
>LUMT01000728.1_pt1 | contig 12517 bp, 12 predicted proteins | sample 729741 | NCBI WGS metagenome assembly LUMT01 (sample SAMN03860299, study PRJNA289734) | marine metagenome | biome: seawater column; feature: ocean; material: water; isolation source: Red Sea water column Station 192 - depth 50m | place: Saudi Arabia: Red Sea | collected 2011-10-15 | depth 50 m
CCGCACGGACTTCGTCATCACTTGCCCCTTCACCGAGCTCACGCACATCTTGCGAGCCAAGATTCGAGGTCATCACGATCACCGTATTTTTAAAGTCCACCACTCGACCTTGCGAATCGGTCAAACGCCCATCATCCAAGACTTGCAGTAAGATATTGAACACGTCTGGATGGGCTTTTTCCACTTCATCGAACAAAATCACGCTGTATGGCTTACGGCGCACCGCTTCGGTGAGTACACCACCTTCTTCATAGCCGACATAGCCTGGAGGCGCACCCACCAAACGGCTGACGCTGTGCTTCTCCATAAACTCGCTCATGTCTATACGAATCATGGCATCATCACTGTCGAATAAGAAATTCGCCAATGCCTTAGTCAGTTCGGTTTTACCGACACCTGTTGGTCCAAGGAATAGGAATGAACCACTTGGACGATTCGGATCAGACAGCCCTGCTCGTGAACGACGCACCGCATTCGACACCGCTTTTACCGCTTCATCTTGACCGACTACACGATTGTGCAAGAAGCTCTCCATATTCAAGAGCTTGTCACGCTCACCTTGTAACATTTTCGACACAGGAATCCCTGTTGCGGCACTGACCACTTCAGCGATTTCGTTGTCTGTGACTTTATTACGCAGTAATTTAGGTGCTTCGTGTTCGTCAGCGACTTCGGCTTTTTCCAATTGCTTTTGTAGCTCTGGAATCACGCCATATTGCAAACGCCCTGCTTCCGCCAAATCACCTTCACGCTGTGCTTTCTCTAAGGCAATTTTCGCTTGGTCGAGCTTCACTTGTACATCTTTATTGCCTTCGACCAAAGCTTTGTCCGCACGCCACACTTCCTCAAGATCGTTATATTCTTTTTGCGTCTCGTTAATTTGACGTTCAAGTAACGATGCTTGGGATTTAGAGCCTGCATCTTCCTCTTTTTTCACCTGTTCAAGCTGCATTTTTAGCTGAATCAAACGGCGATCGAGTTTATCCAAAGCTTCAGGTTTCGAATCCAGCTCCATCTTAATACGTGATGCCGCTTCATCAATCAAATCAATGGCTTTATCAGGCAACTGACGGTCGGTAATATAACGATGCGACATTTTCGCCGCAGCAATGATCGCCGAATCCAAAATCTGCACGCCATGATGGGTGGCATATTTCTCTTTAAGACCACGCAAGATGGCAATGGTATCTTCCACACTTGGCTCATCGACCAAGACTTTTTGGAAGCGACGCTCAAGCGCAGGGTCTTTTTCAATATATTGGCGATATTCATCTAAGGTGGTCGCACCGACACAGCGTAGCTCACCACGTGCCAATGCAGGTTTGAGCATATTACCTGCATCCATTGCACCGTCAGTTTTACCTGCACCAACAAGGGTATGAATCTCATCAATAAATAAGATCACTTGCCCTTCAAGTTTTGCCAGTTCTTTCAGTACGGCTTTCAGACGCTCTTCAAATTCACCACGATATTTTGCCCCTGCGAGCAATGAGCCTAAGTCTAAAGATAAAACACGTTTACCTTTTAGACTTTCAGGCACTTCACCGTTGACGATACGCTGCGCCAAACCTTCAACAATTGCCGTTTTACCTACACCTGGCTCACCAATCAACACAGGATTATTTTTGGTACGACGTGATAAGACTTGAATGGTACGGCGAATCTCATCGTCACGACCAATCACAGGATCGAGTTTACCTGCGAGCGCACGTTCCGTTAGATCAATGGTGTATTTACCAAGCGCATCACGATTGTCTTCATGGTTACTGGTGGTCACTTTTTCATTTCCTCGAATTTTTTCGATCACATTACGCAATTTTTTAGCATCACCACCTGAGGCAGTGAACAATTTATGGGTTTCACCTTGCTCCGCTAAAGCCAAAAGTACCCAATCTGTGGTGAGGAATTCATCCCCCGCCTTTTGCGCATAACTATCTGCCAGATTCAACACTTTCGCCGCTTCTGGATTGAGATTGACGTCACCTGTTGGATTGGCGATGGTTGGCGCATCTTGTAGTGCTTGATTGAGTTTATCTTTGAGCTCGGTGAGCTTAGCACCTGCCTGTTGCAACAGACTTTGATTGGATGATTCTTCCAATAAAGTGGCGAGTATATGAATCGTACCAATCGATGTATGATCTTTGCCTGTGGCTAAAGACTGTGCATCAGAGAGACTTTGTTGAAGTCGATCAGAGAATTTTTCAAAACGCATTTGTTATTATCCTAAAAATATTGACATGACTTATAAATAGGTATGAATAGCAAGATTTCAAGTTTTATTTATTGATATTTTTCAAACTGTTAAATTATTTTATCAAATAGAACTCAGCATTAATATCTGTCCGATCACGGCATTATTCAAGGGTGATTTCTGATCAAATCAAATAAATACTTGGATCAAAACTTGAACTGTAAAGCGAATCTTATAAGCAAAAAAGTCAGCCACCGAAGTGACTGACTTTCTCTCTTTTTAATCAATCACTTATTCTTTATAAGTCTGCGTACTATATTTATCTTCAGAAAGACGACTGAGGATTTTATTGCCTTGGCTACCTGTCAAGCTTTCAACATATTTTAAGAAAGCTTCAGCATAGTCTAAGCCCACTTCAACACGGCGATCACCTGTAATCGTACCGAATGTAGTATAGCCATCTTGACCATCCGCCAAGAAGTCTATGGTTGCCACTTGATAAGTCTTGGTCATGTCCAATGCTTGATACGTCCCATCATCATTTAGCACTTCAAGATTGCTTAGACGACTACCTTTAGCTTGGGTTAGATCAACATCCCAACGCAAACCACCTGAGTATGGATAGCCACCCGTGCCACCATTCGCAATATTGTCCATGGTATCTTCAAGTACAGCTTTCACCTCTGCACCAGTCAAACTCATTTGTACCAAAATATTTTTAAATGGCAATACTTGATAAATCGTGTCTACGGTGATCGGTCCTTTGGCTAAGTCGATACGTACACCACCGCCATTTTGGATCGAGAAGTCCGCATCAAAGAATTTTTTGCCTTGTTGATAGAATGCTTCAGCAACCAACTGCTGTACGTCACCACCATGCTCGTTGGTGAAGTCTGATTGATTACACTCACCAAATTTCGAGCGAGAAATATCTCGTGTCGCTCCTGGCACACGACGTAAACATAAGTTCTGCGAAGCAATCGCCACTTGTTCTGCACCAAATAATGACTTGGCAACACCGAACGGCTCCAAAACCGCTTCTGCATTGGCATCAGGTTTAACCGTGATAAGTGCATTACTCTTTGAGACATCTTGTTTGATCGACGTGATTTCTGCTTCACTGAGTGCCTCGCCTTCTGTACGAGCAAAATCATCACCAATCAAGACATTGGCTTTACCTGTGCATGCTTCGATATTGCCATCTTTATCAAAGTTAACTTTGAGCTGACCAACGACGTATGAATACTGCCACGCTTGTACCACACAGACATTTTGACCATCTTTATCTTTGGTCATGGTAGGGTAATCACCTTCAGGTGTCACGCCATAATCCGCCAATTTTGCATCAGCAAGTAGCGTATGCGAATCGCCACCGACGATCACATCAACACCTGACAATTTGGTCGCAAGCTCTTGCTCACGCGCATAGCCCATATGCGATTGCACGATGATTTTGTTGATGCCTTCTGCTTTAAGTTCATCAATGTATTTTTGCGCAGTTTCGACTTCATCATTAAAGATCGTATCGGCATTTGGACGAGAAGCATTTTTGGTTTTATCAGCAATGGTCAAACCAATAAAAGACTCATGATTACCCAAAGTGAAAGTATCGAAACACACTGTATTCATCAATGCCGCTTCCGCCTCACCTTCTTTTAAAGTGAAATACAGATCACCTGTAATCGCATCGCCTGAATGGATTTTTATAGCATTTTTTTCACTTGAAGCAAGTTGATTCATCAATGTCGTAACACGTGCAAAGCCACCAAATGACACCTCGATTTCTTCACGATTGCCTGCTGAGGTTTCAAGCATCAAATCCGTGCTTTCTGCATCAAGATGTGAGTGACTATCATTGATGTGTAACAAGTTGATTTCTAAGGGGGCAACAACAGCTGTATCTTGGTCATCTTTATCATCGTCATCACATCCTGCCAACATCGCCATAGAAACGCACAATATTGCACTGCTTAAAACGGTTTTGCTTGGAATAAAAGAACTGCCCCAGCGATTTGCAAATTCCGACATCGAAATGCTCCATTGAAAATTAAATTTTTCATTCATTTTGAGAAGCAAATATGCAAGGGCAATGACAATGGTATGACAGTTTTAAGTAAGTTTAATGAGACATTCCATTCTACTATTTGACGATAAAGTATATTTTTCAAAAAACCATATAGCAAAAAAGTGCTACAATATTGCCAATTTTTTGATTGGACTGGCTTTGATACAATATTTCCAAGGTATCAATTGCATAGTCGTAGATAGAAATCGTTAGATAGACGAATTAGGATGGCTCATGACTGATAATGCAACGATCTTGCAAAATGTACCTGAAGGCAAAAAAGTAGGTATCGCATTCTCTGGTGGTTTGGATACTTCCAAGCAAAAAGGCGCGTCGCCTTTTGCTTATACTGCAAACTTAGGTCAGCCTGATGAAGATGACTATGATGCCATTCCAAAGAAAGCTGAAGAATATGGTGCAACCAAAGCACGATTGGTCGATTGTCGTTTGCAACTTGCCTTAGAAGGGATTGCAGCGATTCAATGTGGCGCATTCCATATTTCGACTGGCGGTATTCCTTATTTCAATACCACACCACTTGGTCGTGCTGTAACGGGTACGATGCTCGTGACCGCAATGAAAGAAGATGATGTACATATTTGGGGTGATGGCTCAACCTATAAAGGCAACGATATTGAGCGTTTCTACCGTTATGGTTTGCTGACCAATCCAGAGCTCAAAATTTACAAGCCGTGGCTTGATCAAGTGTTTATCGATGAGCTTGGCGGTCGTGCAGAAATGTCACAATTCTTGATCGACAATGGCTTCGACTACAAAATGTCGAAAGAAAAAGCCTACTCGACTGACTCCAACATGCTTGGTGCAACACATGAAGCCAAAGATTTAGAGTTCCTCGATGCAGGCATTAAAATCGTTGAACCTATCATGGGCGTTGCATTCTGGAAAGATGATGTTGAAATCAAAGCGGAAGAAGTGTCAATTACCTTTGAAGAAGGCATGCCAGTTGCGCTCAACGGCAAACGTATTGACGATCCAGTTGAATTGATTCTTGAAGCCAATCGTATTGGTGGTCGTCACGGTCTCGGCATGTCAGATCAAATCGAAAACCGTATCATCGAAGCGAAATCTCGTGGCATCTACGAAGCACCGGGTATGGCCTTATTGCACATTGCTTATGAGCGTTTGATCACAGGTATTCACAATGAAGACACCATCGAGCAATACCGTATCAATGGTTTGCGTCTTGGGCGCTTACTCTATCAAGGTCGTTGGTTCGATTCGCAAGCGTTGATGCTTCGTGAAACGGCACAGCGTTGGGTGGCAAAAGCCATTACAGGTACTGTAACGCTTGAGCTACGTCGTGGTAATGACTTTAGTATTTTAAATACTGAATCACCGAACCTCACTTATGAAGCAGAACGCTTGACGATGGAAAAAGGCGATTCAATGTTTACGCCGATGGATCGTATCGGTCAATTGACAATGCGTAACCTCGATATTACTGATACTCGTGCAAAACTCGGCATCTATACGGATACAGGTTTATTGTCAATCGGTCAGGGTTCTGCTGTACCGCAATTGGAAAATAACAAAAAATAATTCATGTATTGCATAAAAAAATGCCAGTTTCGACTGGCATTTTTTATGTGTAAATTTAAGGTCTGTTGACTATTTTACACTACTCAACTTCACCGCAGTCGTCATCATCTTTTGATAGCCTGTTGGCATCAAACGGCCCTCCATCATAGACTTTTGCATCAGGACCGACCAATTCTCGACGCTTATCATGTTTTACTGCATGAAATATTGTGTCCGCAGCTTTCTCGGGTGTCGTGATAAAAATCATCTCAAAATCTTTAGTTGCAGCTTTGCTAACTTTTTCCGTTGCCTGAGCCACGCTATCAGACACTCGAGCAGCTTGGGCAATATTGGTTTTAATACCACCATAATGGACGCAGGTCGCACTGACACAAGTGTAAAATGCTTTACGATCACTAACATCAAGTTAATGACAATTGATTTTGCAATCGATGTCTTGATTTATCATCTGCTTAGTTTTTTCGACTGCAATAAGATTGATATCAGACAATGCCAAATCACAACCAGCTTTTGCTAATCACAGCCTGCTTTGGCAAAACGCATCGCTATCGCTCGCACAATCCCTGATCCTGCACCTGTAAATGCTTAATTTTAAACTTTTTAAACACCTTAGATTAAATAGCTTAAAAATCAGCACCATGCCAATCATGTCGATAGCTTTGCACGATTTCTTTTGAGCGATATAAATGCGTTTGAATACTACGTTTGCGTTCAGATAACATCACCTGAATATCTGCGACAAAATACGACGATGACACATCAAATAATGCCGAATATTTCTCACGATCTTCAGTCACTGCGCTGAATCCATCCAAATTCCAAATATCAGAAAAAATGCTTAAAGTTTCCAAATTCTGTCGCTGTGCTTGCATGGTATTTGCCACTGTCATCGGGTCAAGTCGTGGGTTCAAACATGCCAACACAAAAGGATCAGCAGTATTGATATTGATCTTGGTACTTCGAGATGGCAAGGCAGAAATGTAAGGCGCAATCCGTTGATAACTCTCCCCTTCAAAGCCACGCACCCATTGCAACTGTTTGGCACTGCTAAACATCTGATTCGGTGCGAGATAGCCTGCTTGCACACCTTGATAGTAGCTATTCTCAGCGCCCATCGCTCCCACGGTTTCATTGTCGGCATCTTGCCAGTCGATCACCGCTTCAACGAGATTTGGATCAAGATTCAGTCGTTCTAACATTGCTTGGAAAAACAGCACCGCAGTTTCGTTCTTTTCGCCATTTTCATTCAATAAGCTATTGAGATTAAAACGTCCTTGCGCATCCTGGAGCTGACCTGTGACCACACCATCCTCCACAGGAAACGGCGGAAATGGTTGCGCCCAATTTTCATTTAAGCTGTCGGTGCTATTGTCTTTGGCATCTTGAATAAGCAGTTCTGAGAAAAAATATTCCGCAGACCACGCATATTGCAACGCCTGATCTTGACGTAATAACAACTTGGTTTCTTCCAAATTGGCATTTTGATAGCGCAAAATACTCACCGCAAGAATCGTCGCAAGCACCACCATAATTAAAATCGTCAGTAATGCCACACCGCTTTGCGATTGCTTGGGGAGCTTGTTATTTATTTGAGAATCGTTCGGCTTTACCATTAGCTCGTGCTCCCATTTTCAGCACTATTGTTTGAATCGCTATCTGAGCTGTTGTTCGATTCATTCTCCGAACTACTATTATTCGTGCCTGATTCAGTTTCCGTCGAAGGCATACTTTTGGCGGTACTAAATACCCAACGGATAGCTCTCCCTTGATAATCGAAACTCAAAACTACACCCTGTGGAAGTTGTGACATCAAATATTCTGTTGCATCGGTATCAGTCACGCTTTGTGCAGGCCACTGTGTTTGTACAGCAGGGTCAAGGGCTTGAATTTGTAGATTCTCAATCGGTGCAATCAGCACATCACCTTGCATATCTTGACTTTGCTTACGGTAGATATAGGCATTGTGATAACGTATCAACGCTTGCTTTTCCGCATCAAAACGATATTCAACAAATTCAAAACGATCTAGGCCTTGTCGCAAGGGATCAATGACACCTGCTTTATTAAACTGTAATTGCTGATTTTCCAGTTGCAATGCAGGGTAGCTTTCTTCGCCCTCTCGCCCTGACAATGGGACAATCTGACTCAAATCACGTTGCACCTGCATATAGGCAAATTGTAATTGTTGCAGATGCTCAAGATGCGTTGTATTACGCTCACGAGTCTTGATCAGCTGGTCGAACACCATCCATCCTGCCGCACTGAGCACCGCAAAGATCGCAATCGCCACCAACACTTCGACAAGAGTAAATCCTGAAGCACGCTTAGGCTGTATATTGTATTTTTGAGTGACAGCGTTCATTGTGCGTTGCCCTCTTGCGATTGCCGATAATTAAATACCGATAACGTGGTTACACCTTGTACTTTTTCAGCATTATCAGGGTCAATATGCGACACTTGGATTTCAATACGTTGCACATCTGGACTAATGGTTTCATAAGACTGCTTATGAATCCGCCATTGCTCGCCTTGCTCGGTAGTGTCTTCACTTTGACTACCTGTCAGCCACGCTTTTTCAATCCGAATCTCCGCTGCCTGATTCATGGCAACGAAATGCGCTAGCGTGCGCAATTCATTTTGCTGAATCGACTGGGTATAATTCATAGCAATTTTCATCAATGCCAATGCTGTGGTAGCAAAGATTGCCAATGCCACCATGACCTCAAGCAAAGTAAAACCACGCAAAGTAAAGCCAAATACGTTAAATCGTTGATGCTGAGCGTTCTGTCTATAAATCTTCTTCATCACTCACCGCACCGAGCCGATTAAGCACAATGGCATCGCCGACTTGTTGTTGTTGCAAATAGAGCTGAATGCGCACTGGCACTGCCTCACCATTTCCGAGCCAAATAATCTGTGGTAAGGCATCATTTTGTTTGAGTGCATCCAAGTTCAGCTGATGATCAAGACTTTGAATCTGTAAGCTACTTTGCTCAGGTAAAGTCTGACTGTCGAAATCGGTTGCCAATTGCCAGCGGTATTGATCACGCTCACGCATCGGCTGATTTTGAGTAAATTGACTTTGAATGGACTGGCTTTGATTTAACTGATTCTGATTTGAACTATCAGGATTAGCTTGCGGACGATATTCCACCACTTCATATTGTGCAGGTGCAATATCGGTCGCAGGCTGAATGAGCAAACCCAGAATTCGTCCTTGATCGGCAGACTCTAAACGAATTTTCTTTAGATTTAAAACCAATAATTCACGAGCTTGCATCACTTTGCGTTGATCAACGCCTTGTACATTCATCACGATCAGACTTGCCATCACCGCCATGATCACGATAACTAACATCACTTCAATCAAAGTAAAACCTTGCTGGGATTTGGCGATTTGTTTGACTTTATTTTTATTGTTCACGATACGCTCGATGCTTTAATTTTCACTCAATCCAATCATCAACTATTTTGCTGATCGGCATCGTGTCCCGCTTTAGCAGCTTCTTGCTCATCGAAGGCTTCTTCACGTGCATGCTTTGGCAATGCCAATGCTTGTTCGATATAAGATACACGCAGACTGTCACGCTCTCCAAGATACCGCTGATAATAGGTCGAGTTGAGAATCGCCGCTGCCCCTTGGGTAATCGACCAAATCGAGGCTAAATAATCACGCACAGGCATGGCGCTTTGAATGTATTTTAAATAATGTTCTGTCAGACGAATAATAATACGTAAGCGCTTTTTGCGGATTTGATAAAGGTCTTGAAATAAACTTTGCAACCCTTGCCCTGTATTGGCTAGACGCTCTTCGATCTGATGATAAAGCACAGTACGCTCAGGGTGGTGCAACTGATGCAACATGAAAAAAGCAAGATGCTCAGGGAATTCTTTTTCCGTGTCATAGATCATATCTAACAGCTTTTGCTCATTGCGTATGATCAATAAAATATACAACTCATCTTTACTTTGAAAATGCTTATACAACGTGCCTTTGGCAATATCGAGATCGGCAGCCAAAGTATCCAATGTCATGCCAGATTCGCCATATTCCAACAATAAATTTTCCGCAGTAGAAAAGATCAACTCTTCACGCGCTTTAAACTGCGCTTGACGTTCCATCTGCTGGTCTAAATTCTTCATGTTGAAATTCTCACATCAATTCATGACAACTGTATTTTGATATTCTATGTCGCATCACATGCTTAGATCACTATAACATTTTCAAACCGCATTATACGTAAATTATGCAGTCAAACCTGTGATTCGCAAAAAGTTATCCGTCGTTTGCTGGGCGATTTGTTCCACCGATACGCCATACACTTCTGCCAATGCTTCTGCTACATGGGGTACATATTTTGGCTCGTTCGACTTCCCACGATACGGCACTGGTGCAAGATAAGGGCTATCCGTTTCGATGAGTAAGCGATCAAGTGGCACTTGCTTGGCGACATCACGCAAATCTTGTGCATTCTTAAAGGAAATAATCCCTGAAAAAGAAATATAAAAGCCCAAATCTAGCACCGCTTTTGCAGTGTCCCAGTCTTCGGTAAAGCAATGCAAAATACCATGTGTTGCATTTTCTGCTTTGAGCACATCAATGGTATCTGCTTTGGCACTGCGTGTATGTACCACTAAAGGCTTGCCAACGTGTTGCGAAGCTTGGATATGCCGTGCAAAACAATCTTTTTGTTCTTGAATGAAATCGGTACTGTGATAATAATCCAAGCCTGTTTCACCAATCGCCCAGACTTTATCCGACTGCGCCAATGACACAAGCTCTTCAACTGTTGCCCGAGCCATCATCTCTGGAACTTCACACGGGTGTACACCGACGCTATAACCGACATGTTCATGCGCAGATGCGATCTCGGACAACGCGATATGGTCATCCAACGCCACAGAGATGCCCATCAGCCGAGTCACACTCGCCTGCTTTGCCGCTTCAATCGCCGCATGAACATCACCATCATAGGGTTTGAGTTCGAGCATGGTGAGGTGACAATGGGAATCGACAAACTGCATCATAAAACCTTTACAACATCTAAATTTAGCGTGGCAATTTTATCACATCTGCCCATTCACTGATGTGTGATTTCAATCCAACAGCATAGATTCACGACGATCAATTTTATAATGTATAAGTCGGTTTATCAGATGTTAGATGCCCTGCCAACATTTTTTCCGCTTCATTTTTAAATGCTAAACCTTTTTCACCGCCAAGCTGTATCGCAAAACCTTGTGGCTTAGAACCTTGTTGACGTGGTGAAATCCAAATCACTTTGCCTGTGACTGGATATTTTTGTGATTGCTCAGGTAGTGACGCAATGACGAGAAGCTCTTGTCCTAGTGTCACCTCTTGTTTAGATGGCACAAATAACCCACCACCAAGTACAAAAGGCATATAGCACGCTTGTAGGCTTGCCTGATCTGGCATATTGGTTTGAATAATGGCACCGCCACGTGGTGGAATCATCAACATACTCCCTGTGTTATTTTTTCTGCTATTTAATTTAATGTGCTTAGTTTGGTGTAAAAATCACCGCATTAAACACTTACCCCTTCAACATTCATCAACTGCATACACAGTTGCTCAAATATCAATGCACTTTGCACATTCTGTCCAAGTTGTATTGGCACTTGATTGAATGCTTTATCTAAATCAAATAGCTGTTCCAAACTATAATACTGTTGTAAATCAGCAATGTCGAGATCGGTCTGCTGAATCGCTTGCTGTAATTTATATGCCGTCATATCTCGCAGGTTAAAACGAAGCATCATCATCAATGCTTTAAAGTCCAATTCCTTGAGCCAATCATTGGCAAACTTGATCGGTTGCTGTTTGTATTTCACCAAACTTGTCCACGCCTGAGCAAAACTTTGTCGTTTTGCAAACCACGGACTATTTAAAAAATCTTGTGCCTTTAAAGGCATGTAATGTGCTAACGCCAAAGCAACCTGTTGATCTTCAACAGTGTCTTTATTGCGATTTTCAGATGTCGTTAAAGCATTTTGAGATAAAAACTGTTGCGCTTGCTCAATGCTGATTCGATCTAAAGCATATTGCTGTACACGGCTACGAATGGTTGCAGAAAGTTGCAACATGGCATCACTGACTAAAATCATCAACACCCGATCACCCGGCTCTTCCAAAGTTTTTAGCAAGGCATTACTGGATGCAATATTCATTTTATCCGCCTGATGAATCACTACCACTCGCCAACCGTCAACCGTCTGTTGAATAAAGTCATTCAGTTCACGGATTTGATCAATTTTAATTGCAGAATAGCTTTGCTTTTTTTCATCAAAATCTGCAGCAATTTGCTTAAGCTGTGGGTGCGTATCGGCATCAAACCAATGACAACTTTTACACTGTCCACAGGCTGTTTCAATCTCCGTAGAATTAGTCTGCTTTAAACTCGATTTGTTTAAACAAAGCACCCATTTGGCAAATTGCAGACTAAACTGTTGCTTTCCACAACCTTGTTTGCCATAGAACAACATGGCATGACCAAGCTCAGGATAACGTGTCGTGAGTTTTTGCCAAATCGGATGATGCCAAGTATAGATGCTCTGTCGCTTCGAACTAGGATCGTGTAATTCAGACTGATTATGGTCTTCGCTCATGGGCATCTATCTGTTGTTGTATGCTAATTGATTTATTGAAATGCACTGACTGGCATGGCATTTAAACGGTCTAA
>LUMT01000412.1_pt1 | contig 12470 bp, 10 predicted proteins | sample 729741 | NCBI WGS metagenome assembly LUMT01 (sample SAMN03860299, study PRJNA289734) | marine metagenome | biome: seawater column; feature: ocean; material: water; isolation source: Red Sea water column Station 192 - depth 50m | place: Saudi Arabia: Red Sea | collected 2011-10-15 | depth 50 m
AATAAACCATTTGAATTGAAAGCTAAAAACATTCCTAATGGCAGTGCCACAAGCCAATATGAAATAATCATAATAACCATTGTTGCAAAAGTATCTTTGTGGCCTCTCAATGAACCTATCGCACTAAAACCTATAGCATCAGGAATCTGAAATATTGCAGCTAACATTAATAAAGTTACAGCAATTTCAGCTACATCTATGTCTCTTGTATACAAACCTACTAAAAAACTATGAAAAAATATAATTACGAGAAAGTTGATTAAAGCAAGAAAAAAGGAAATTCGCATAGAAAAATTTGCTGCATAGTTTGCCTGAAGAAATTTCTTTTCCCCAATTAAATTACCAACTCTGACAGCAGAACAAAGTCCAAGTGATAAAGGTATCATAAATAACAATCCAACGAGGTTAATTGCAACTGTATGAGCAGCAAGAGTGTTTGCACCAAAGAAAGATATTATTAAAGCCGCACCGCTAAACATGCTTAATTCAACAAAGATTCCAAAGCTTATTGGAATTCCAAGTTTTAAAAGTTCAATATTGCTTGATATATCTGGCCAAATAAATTTGCCATACAAACTAATTTTTTTATAAGTTTTTGAAAATTTTGTTATTAAAAAAAATATTATTAGTATTATCCAGGCAACTAAAGCAGTCGCAACACCACAGCCTACTCCCCCAAGATCAAAGTAAAAAATAAATAAATAATTTAATGGAATGTTTAATAAAAATGCAAAAAGATTAAGAAAGAAAACTACCTTTGTTTTTGTTATCCCCTCACTATAGCCTCGAAGAGCTTGAAAAATTGTCATTGGAATAGCGCCAAAGGATATTGCTGAAAGGTAGCCTGTACTTATTTCAAGCATATCTCTTTCAGATTCAAGAAAATCGAAAATAAAACCAGAGCTTCTTAAAAAAATGAAAAAGATCACTCCAACTAGTAATGCCGTCCAAAGGAATTTTCTAGACTTAACTTTAATCAAGGCATAATCCTTTGCTCCGTAAAGTTGCGCAATAATTGGAGTTATTCCAAACATTACACCAGCTGATAAAAAAAATGCTGGATTAAAGATAGCTGCCGCAAGGCCTACTCCTGCTAAATCAGATGAGCTCGCATATCCAGCCATAATATAGTCAGTTGTTGTCATGCCATACATCACAAGCTGACTGCCCAAAATAGGAAGGCCAATTTTTAAGAAAATTTCTCCTTCTTTATTAAAATTAGTAAGATTTAGGCTGAACATTGTAAGAAGTTATTCTAGCCTATAATTTAATAAGGAGTGCTATATCAATACTGATAAAAGACCATTTTGGTTAAAGAGTTTTTTTAACTCTTTGAGCTCATTTTATATTCACTATTTTCTTAAACCAAAATTTAAAAAATTTGGAAAAGGTGTAATGATTTTAAAGCCACAATATTTAAAAACTTTTGGAAAAAACATCACAATTGGTAATTTTGCAACATTGATATGTTCCTCTGATAAAAATATAGACTTAGCGACTTGGCAAACAGATAAACTTAATGGTGAACTTCAAATAGGAAAATATGTTCTTATCTCACCAGGAACTAGTATTAGGGTAGCCAAAAAGGTCATCATTGACGATAGTGTTATGATTGCGTCGGATGTAACTATAACCGACTCTGACTGGCACGGTATTTATGATAGAACTGATTATGTTGCTACCCCGAAACCAGTAATTATCAATAAAAATGCTTGGATTGGAGAAAGATCACTAATACTCAAAGGTAGTGAAATCGGAGAAAACAGTATTATTGGCGCTGGATCTGTAGTTTCTGGTGTTGTTCCGCCTAATGTCGTGTATGCCGGGAATCCAGCTAAGAAAGTGAAAGAACTTGATAAATCAGATTTTAAATCAAGGGAACAGTTATTTTCTGAATCCTCAAGCTATCTCTCAGACATGATCAAAATTGATAAAAAAACTCTTGAGGGCAACACTTTTTTTAAGTGGCTTTTTTCAATCATATGGCCGAGAAAATGAAATTATTTGTTGATGAAAACATCGCCTACGCTAAGTTCTTCTTTGAAGATGTGCTTTTAAATCAATTTCCAAATTTTTTTGAACTAACCTTTTATAAGGATGATGAATTTGATTTAGAGAAAATAAGTGAAGATGCAGCTGTGATTATTAGATCAACTTATAAAACACATAACTTAAACGTGCCAGCATCAGTAAAATTATTAAGCTCGGTTTCTACTGGGGAGGATCATGTCGATAAGAATCATCTTGAAAAAAAGAATATTCCATACCATTTTGCAACTGGAGCAAATGCCAAAGCTGTAAGAGAATATTTTTATTCTTGTTTATCAATTCTATTAAAGGAGAAAAAATTCGATAAATCTGAAGATAAGATTTTGGTTATAGGTCTGGGAAACATTGGACATGGTATAGCTAAAACTCTAAAAAACTTTAATTTTAGTTTTGAAACATATGACCCATTTAAGGCCTCAACAATTGAGAGCCTTTCTAATCTGGAAGAATTTAAAATCATTACTTTGCATGTACCTCTAACAAAAAATCCACCACATGAAACATACAATTTTGTTGATAAAAATTTTTTAAATGAACTCAAAAATGAATCTATCATAATTAACACTTCAAGAGGTGGAGTGCTCTCGGAATCAGACTTTTTAAAATTTGACAATTTGACAGTAATATCAGATGTGTTTTTAAACGAACCAACTATTGATAAGAATTTTCATCAAAAAAATTTTATCTCAACACCACATATTGCTGGGCACACAAAATCTTCCAGGTTTGATATGACAAAAATGTCTTTAGAAAAGCTTATAAACTTTTTTTTCAATAAAAAGTTGAATGATTCATTAGTAAAAAAACCATACAAAAAAAAGAGCATTCATTTCTCCTTATCAGAAGTAGAGAATGATTTAAATAGATATGGGTTTCCAGTATCACTTCTTTTACAAATTTATGATCCTAGAAATGATAAGTTTGATTTAATTGATTTTGCTGATGTAAGAAATGCATATCATCACAGGTTAGGCTATGAAGATATTACTTCAAACAATGATTTAAATGTTTCAGAGTATCTTTTTGAATTAGGTATCGAGTAGTTGTTAGTAAATTAATAAAAGATTCTCCATTTAATTCAGGTAAAAATAGTACAATTAGGTAATTAAGAACAATGAAAAAAGTTAATAAAAATCTAACATCTGAAGAAATTTTTATTCTTCGTGACAAAGGAACAGAGAGACCATTCTCTGGAAAATTTGACACTTTTTTTGAGGAAGGCGTCTACAAATGCAAAAACTGTAATGCAGAACTGTTTAAATCGGATAGTAAATATGATGCTGGTTGTGGTTGGCCAAGTTTTTTTGAGGCAATTGACGAAAAATCAATATTATATAAAGAGGATAATTCTATTTTTGGAAGGCCACGCACAGAGATTCTTTGTGCTAAGTGCGAGGGGCATTTAGGGCACGTATTTGAGGATGGTCCTGTTGAAAAAACTGGTCTAAGGTATTGTGTGAATTCAATTTCTTTAGACTTCGAATCGAAGAAAAATAATTGAAAATATCAAATTTTTGGAAATCGTCAGCTAGTTTCTCACTATTAACACTTGTTTCACGTGTATTTGGATATGTAAGAGACTTAATTTTTACAAACTATTTAGGAGCAGGCAGTATTCATGATATTTTTGTAGTAATTTTCAAAATTCCAAATGTTTTTCGAAGTTTTTTTGGTGAAGGGGCTCTTTCTCAATCACTTACGCCAAGCATAATTGAAGCTAGAGCAAAAACAAATAAATTCCTTAATCAAGTATTTACCATCTTATTTATTTCTCTTGTTTTATTTGTATTTGTTGTTGAAATTTTTCCTCAATTTTTTGTTAATATTTTTGCTCCCGGATTCTCCGCTAATGATCAGAAGTTTGATGAGGCTGTTGGGTTTCTTAGGTTAGTTTTTCCATATATCTTATTAATTTCTATAGTCGCTTTTTTTGGTGCAATACAAAATTCAAAAAAACACTTTAATGTTGTTGCTGCAACTCCAATTCTTTTTAATTTATCTTTGATAGTATTTGCTGTTTTGAATAATCAATTAACTTTGCAGGTAATAGGGATATCAATTTTGTGTGCAGGGATAATCCAATTAATGTTAAATGCATTCGTCACAATGAGATTGAGCTATTTTCCTAAATTTGATTTTAATTTTGATAAAAAATTATTGAGCTCTTTTTTTTCTAGGTTATTGCCAGCCGTATTTGCTGCAGGTATTTATCAATTAAATGTTTTAGTTGATACGATTTTTGCATCTTTTCTTTCAACCGGAAGTCCAACGTGGCTTTATCTTTCAGATAGATTAATTCAGTTTCCAATGGGTTTATTTGGAGTAGCAATTGCATTAGTAGCGTTGCCTGATATGACCGAACTATATATCAAAAAAGATAGTAAGAATTTTAATAAAACTTTTTTGAGAGGTTCGCTATCAACGCTATTACTTGGTTTAGCAACAATGATTTTTTACTTATTTTTTTCAGCAGAAATAATTAGTCTTTTATTCAAAAGAGGAGAGTTTCAGGAATTTGATGTAGCTATGACCTCAGCAAGTTTAGTTGCATATGCTTACGCTCTTCCATTTTTATTAAATTCTAAATTTTTTAACAGCATTTTTTTCGCGACATCAAAAACTAAATTTGTCTTATTGTTGGGGATAGTCTCACTATTTATAAATTTACTTTTAAACTACTTATTTATATTTATATTTGGAATGGGGCATGTAGGCCTAGCTTTAGCAACTACTTGCGCAGCTTTAATAGTGTGGTTGCTTTCAATTATATTTTTAATATATTTAAGGAAATCTTTAGCATGAATGTGAGTTTTAGCGCAGCAATAGGAAATTTTGATGGAGTCCATAAAGGACACAAAAAATTATTAGAAAAGGTAAAAAATGATGCTGATAAAAGTGGCTTGAATACCAAAGTTTTAACCTTCAATCCTTATCCATTTGAGTTTTTTAAATGGCACAAAAAAAGAATTATCAATGAATTTGATAAAAAAGAAATTTTAAAAGAAATAGGCATTGACGAAATTGTATCCATTGAATTCGATGAAAAATTTAGAAACCTTAAAGCAGAGGAGTTTTTCGAACTCTACATAAAGAAAGGAAAAATAAAGTCATTAACTGTTGGTAATGATTTTAAATTTGGTAAAGACAGGTCTGGTGATGCAGATTTATTAAGAAATCTATGTAAGAAAAATGATATTACCTTCTCTTTATTTGAAGATTTTAAAGTAGATGATGTGAGGGTAAGTAGTTCGATAATTAGGAAGTACTTAGAAAAAGGAAATTTTGCTGATGTAGAGAAGTGCTTAGGAAGAAAACTAAAATTCACTGGTGATGTTATTCACGGAAAAAAATTTGGTACCAGAATATCAACCCCTACAGCAAACATAGATCTTCAGAACAAAGAGTATTGCTTTAATGGTGTTTTTTTATGTTCTGTAATGGTCAATAATAAAAAATTTTTCGGCATTGCAAATTTTGGAACAAAGCCTACTTTTGATGATTTTAGACAATCACTAGAAGTCCATATTTTTGATTTTGGAGAAAATATTTACTATCAGTCATTAACTATAGAATTTTTATGTAAAATTAGAGACCAAATAAAATTTGAATCAACAGATGATTTGAAAAATCAGATTCACAAGGATATAGATAAAGCAAAATCTCTTATTAAAGACTATGAGTAACGAAAAAGATCAGAAATTAAATCTGCCTAAAACATCAATTCCTATGAAGGCTAACCTCAATCAACGAGAGCCTGAATTTTTAAAAGAATGGGATAAGCGGAATGTATATAAAAAAATCAGGAAAAATAAAAAAGGAAAAAAAGCTTTTCACCTTCATGATGGCCCACCATATGCAAATGGAGAAATTCATCTTGGACATGCTGTCAATAAGGTTTTAAAAGATATTATTATTCGTTCAAAATCTTTAGAGGGTTTTGATTCCCCCTATATTCCAGGTTGGGATTGTCATGGACTTCCTATTGAGCATCAGGTTGAAAAAAAATTAGGAAAGAAAAGAAAGGAAATAAGTAAGTCTGAATTTAGAGACTTATGTAGGGAATACGCAAAAACACAGATTAAACTTCAAGAGAAAGATTTTGTCAGATTAGGTGTATTTGGAGATTGGAAGAATAGATATGCTTCACTGGATCAATCCTTTGAAGGAGAGGCTATCAATGCTTTCTCAAGAATCTTTCATAATGGCCATGTTGAAAAGGGTTTCAAACCTGTCCATTGGTGTCTAGATTGCGGATCCTCTTTGGCTGAAGCTGAGGTTGATTACTTAGATAAAACATCAAGAGCTATTGATGTTAAATTTCGCATTGATGAGACTTTAGAGAAAAAATTCATAAAACAGAATAAATTGCCAGAAAATAGTAAAGTTTTTGCAGTAATTTGGACAACTACACCATGGACTATTCCAGGCAATCAAGCAGTCTGTGTAAATAAAGATATTGAATATTCTTTGGTAGAAGTTACTAAAAATGAGATTTATATAATTGCATCTGAACTTGTTAAAACTTGTTTTGATAGATGGAGTTCGGAAGATTTTAAAATAATCAAAAAAATGAAAGGTAATGATTTAGACGGATTGCATTTCATTCACCCTCTCTATAATAGAACATCACCATTATTATTTAGCGAACACGTTACAACTGATACTGGAACTGGATGTGTTCACTCTGCTCCTGCACATGGCCCAGAAGATTTTGAGACGTGCTCTGAGAATGGAATTGAATTAAAAAATCCAATCTCATCAAATGGTTGTTTTAAAGATGATGTTAAACATTTTGGTGGACTGCATGTAAGAAAATCAGAAGAGGAAATTATCAAAAAGTTGAAAGATGCCGATTCTTTACTATGCAATGAAGATTTTCAGCATAGCTATCCGCATTGCTGGAGACATAAAACACCATTAATTTTTATGGCAACACCTCAATGGTTTATTTCAATGACTAAATCAGGACTATTGGAGGGGGCCGAACATGGGATTGATAATGTTGAATTTACTCCTGCTTGGGGGAAAGAAAGAATGCAAATAATGCTTAAAGATAGACCAGACTGGTGTATTTCAAGACAGAGAGATTGGGGAATACCAATACCATTAATTTTTGATAAAGAAACAGGAGAACCAACAAATGATATTGAAAAAGTTTTTAATAAAGCATCTGAACAAATTAAAGAAAATGGAATTGACGCATGGAAAGAATTTGACTTTGGAGAAGACAAAGAAAAGTACGAAAAGTCTAATGATATTTTCGATGTTTGGTTTGATTCCGGAATAACCCATCATTGTGTAATGAATGAGCTTTATGGTAATGATGTAAAGGCTGATTTATATCTTGAGGGGAGCGATCAACATCGTGGGTGGTTTCAGTCATCCTTGCTTACATCTGTAGCTATGAATGGAACTCCACCATACAAAGGCGTATTAACTCATGGATTTGTAGTAGATGAAGATGGTAGAAAGATGTCAAAATCAATTGGAAATGTTGTTGGGCCTCAGGAAATAATAAATAATTCTGGCGCGGATACATTACGTTTCTGGATAGCTGCTACTGACTTCAGAGGGGAAATGGCTTTTTCAAAAGATATCTTTAACAGATCAGTAGATGGGTTCAGGAGAATAAGAAATACAATGCGTTTTATGATATCGAATCTCTATGATTATGATCAAAATGATCAAGTAACAAAAGTATTATTTCTTGATAAAGCGATAATTTCAAAAACAGCAAAATTACAAAACGAAATAAGAGAATTATATAAAGAATTTAATTTCCATCAGGTCGTATCAAAAATTGTAAATTTTTGTGTGAATGATTTAGGTTCCTTATATCTAGATATTATTAAAGATAGGCTGTATACAATGCAGCCTGAATCAGAAGGAAGAAGATCTGCTCAATATGCGCTTGCAATAGTTTTAGATTTTCTGAATAAAGCTATTAGTCCAATACTTCCCTTCACAGCATATGAATTTTCTGAGAATTTATCTAATGGAAATGGAGATAAAATCTTTTACTCAGAATGGGAAGAGTATGAAAATAGACTTAATAAAGTGGAAGAAGAGGAATTTGAGCTTCTGGTACAGCTTAGGCAAAGAGCATATCAGGAAATTGAAGAGGAAAGGAAAAAGAAAGATATAAAAAATGCATTAGATTGTGATTTAGAAATTACACTGGAAAAGGAATTATTCGACAAAATATCAAAATATTCTGATGAGATGAACAAAATTCTAATATGCTCAAGTTGCTCAATTTTTCTTGGCAAATCAGAGCAAATTTTGGTAAAAAAATCTGTCAATGAAAAATGTGCTCGTTGTTGGCATAAAGTAGAAGAATTAGAAAATGGAATCTGTAAGAGATGTATTAACAATATGTCAGGAGAGGGAGAGGTAAGGAGATTTTTCTAATTGAAAGATTTTTCTCTTATTGCAATACTTACTTCAATAGATATTTACCTCAAATACTTCTTTTCAACATTTACATTGAAACCTTACTCTTTTCTTCCTTTCCTTGATCTTTATATAGCTGAAAATAGGGGCATTGCCCTGAGCATGCTTGATGATTTGAATGATGAGATGCAATTTGTTTTAACGTTGACAATTTTTTTTGTACTAGTTTTTTTAATTTCACAATACTTCAGAAGTGAAGGCAGATTCCAAAAATTTGCAATCATTATTATATTTGCAGGAGGTTTAGGTAATTTTTTAGAAAGAATGTATCACGGATATGTTACTGATTATCTACATTTACATATTAATAATTATTCATTATTCGTTTTTAATTTTGCTGATGCCCTTATAACATTAGGAGCTATAATCATTGTTTTTACTATAGTCAATAATAATGAAAAAAGAACTACATAAAGAGATTGTCTTAGCAAATCCAAGAGGTTTTTGTGCAGGCGTTGATAGGGCAATTGATATTGTAGAAAAATCCTTGGACAAATTTAAAGAGCCAGTATACGTAAGACATCAAGTTGTACATAACAAAAAGGTAGTTGAAGACTTGGAGAAAAAGGGCGTTAAATTTGTAAAAGAAGTTTCAGAAATTCCTGACAATGCAGTTGCAATATTTAGTGCACATGGAGTAAGTCAAAAAGTTGAGGATGAAGCCAAAAATAGAAATTTCATGTATTTTGATGCCACTTGTCCTCTAGTGACTAAAGTTCATTTAGAAGTACAAAAACATGCTCAAAAGGGTAGAGATATCATTTTAATTGGACATAAAGGACACCCTGAAGTAATAGGTACATTAGGCAGACATCCATCTAATTCAAATACAAAAATTTATCTTGTAGAAAATAATGATGATATTAAAAAATTAGAGATAAGTTCTCCTGAAGTTGCTTATGTAACACAAACAACACTTTCTGTAGATGAGACAAGGGAATTAATTAATTCTTTGAAAGAAAAATTTCCAGGCATTATTGGTCCGAGTGCTGATGATATTTGTTACGCAACACAAAATCGACAAGATGCAGTGAAACAATTGTCGCTTGAATGTCAGATTGTGCTTGTTATAGGATCTCAGACAAGTTCTAATTCGAATAGATTAAAAGAGTTGGCTGAAAAATGTGGTACTAAATCATTTCTAATTGACGATAAAACAGATATAGATTTAAATTCTTTAAAAGAAGCTACCTCTGTTGGAATTACTGCTGGAGCCTCAGCGCCAGAGGAAATTGTTCAAGAAGTAATTTCATTTCTTGTTCCCTTAGGATTTAAAACAGTAAGAAATTTGTCAGAAAATAACGAAAATATGACCTTTAAATTGCCAAAGGAATTAACATCATGAAAAAAAATGTTGCAGTTATAGGCGCAGGAGTTTTAGGAGTGAATACTGCCTATTTTTTGGCAAAGAAAAATCAAAATGTAACCGTTTTTGATACGCATAAATATGCTGGAATGGAAACAAGTTACTCTAATGGCGCACAAATAAGTGTTTGCAATTCAGAAACATGGACTCAGTGGGATAATGTAAAAAAAGGCATACAGTGGATTTTCAAGGATGATGCACCGTTATTATTTAATCCAATGCCTAATCTGTTTAGACCTTATGACACTTATTCAAAATATATGTGGATGATTAATTTCTTCATTACTACAGCACTAGGAAAATACAAAAAAAATTCTGAGAACGCATTTGCAATATCCTTAAAATCTAGAGACCTTTATTTCAAAATTGCCGATGAAGAGGGAATTGAATTTGATCTCATGAAAAAGGGAATTATTCATTTTTATAACTCAAAGAGAGAGTTCGAAATCGCTGCTTCAAAAAAAGACTGGATTGAAGCAATGGGCTGTGAATGGGAAATAGTTGATCGTGACCAAATCTTTGAAATTGAGCCAGCTTTAAAAAACAACCACAAAATAATTGGTGGTGTTTACACAAAATCAGATGCTACTGGAGACATTCATAAATATTGCTTTGAATTGGCCAAAGTATTAGAGAAAAAATATGGAGTAGATTTTAAATTTTCTGAAACCATTAAAGATATTAAAAAATCAAATAAGCCCATATTGCAAACAAATAAGAGCGAATATGAGTTTGATGACATAATTTTATGTACAGGGGTTGAAACTGAGAGATTTAGAAGAAAATTTGGTGATTCTTTTAGAATTTATCCTGTAAAGGGCTACTCAGTTACCGTAGATTTAGAAGATGACAAATCTAGAGAATCTGCACCATTTGTTTCACTTTTAGATGACCCAAGCAAGCTTGTAGCTTCAAGACTTGGTAATAGACTAAGAGTTGCAGGCACCGCAGAGCTTGCAGGCTATAACAAAGATATTAGAAGTAATCGAATTAAACCTCTATTAAATTGGATCAATGAGCTTTTTCCAGAGGTTAATACAAAAAATTATCTTCCGTGGACTGGATTAAGGCCAATGTCTTCTGATATGGTGCCGATAATTAGAGAATCTAAGAGAAAAAATGTTTTTTATAATTCTGGTCATGGTCATTTAGGTTGGACTATGGGAACGTACTCCGGAAAACTTGCGGCAGATCTTGTCGATCAGTAATTCGTATCTTTAGATATATCTGTTTAAAATAAATTCTTTATGAGAATAAGTGATTCTTTTTTTGTTGATGCAAAGAAAATTCTTTCACCAAACTTTTCTGAGCGTGAGAAGAATATTGATTTAATAGTTCTGCACTCCATCAGCCTTCCAGAGGGTGAATATGATAACGACAATGTGGAGGACCTTTTTATGAATAAATTGAATTTTGACTTACATAGCTCTTTCCAAGATTTAAGAAATGTAAAAGTCTCTGCTCATTTATACATAAAAAGAGATGGCACAATAATACAATTTGTTCCTTTTAATAAGTGTGCTTGGCACGCAGGAGAATCCATATTCAAAGGACGAAAAAATTGCAATGAATTTTCTATAGGAATAGAAATCCAAGGCAAAGTTGACGAGGAATATACTAGAGCAGAAATTTCGCCTGAAAGAAAAAAAGATCCAGGGCCATTATTCGACTGGAGTAAATTAGATGAAAGCTAATTTATCACAGTTCAATTTCATCTTTCTAGGCATATCTGCAGCAATTCCTGCCTTTGCTCTTGGAATACCATTTGGTTTATGGTTGCTTTCAGCTGGAGTAAGTAAAGAAACGTTTGGTTTAATTACTGTCTCATCCTTGATTGTTGCATTAAATTTTTTGTGGTCTCCATTCATAAACAACATTAAGATTCCTATACTTCATAAATTGCTTGGTTTGAGAAGATCTTGGCTTTTACTTTCACAGGTTTCTCTATCAATATTGCTATTTACTCTGTCTATTCTTGACCCTTTGCAAAACATTACCTTAATAGTTTTTATTGCATGCTTGATTTACTTCTTCTCATCAGTTCAAGATATTGCTCTTGATGCTTATAGGGTTGAATATGATAAGTTCTCTAGTCCCGAGAATCTTTCAACAATTTATCAATTAGGCTACAAAATAGGAGCTTTCTTAGTTGGCGCACAAGTGTATTCGCTAATTGGCGAAGATAATTGGGGTTTTGTATATTTTTACTTAGCGTTTTTAATGCTAATTCTGCCCTTTTTTACCTTGATATCAAAAAAAGTAGATGAATTAAATTTAAATCAATCGACATTAACAGCATTCAAGGAAGCTTTTAAAAATTTATTCCAGAAAAATAATGTTGTGGTTCTATTAATTTTGATAGGAGTTTATAAAATTTCCGACATAGTTTTAGGTCCGATGGCTGCTGCACTTTACAAAGAAACTGCACTGGATGATCCCAGCTTTCTCGAGATGAAGAGTTATTTTAATTTCATTGCCACATTTGTTGGTGCGGGTATAGCATTGTTGAGTATTAAATACCTCAAAATTAATATCTCAATGCTTTTAGGAGCAATATTGGTTTTATCTACAAACATACTTTTTTCTTATTTATATCTAAATC
>LUMT01001068.1_pt1 | contig 12433 bp, 14 predicted proteins | sample 729741 | NCBI WGS metagenome assembly LUMT01 (sample SAMN03860299, study PRJNA289734) | marine metagenome | biome: seawater column; feature: ocean; material: water; isolation source: Red Sea water column Station 192 - depth 50m | place: Saudi Arabia: Red Sea | collected 2011-10-15 | depth 50 m
AAGTAATACAACAAGAAAAATCTAAATTGAATATTCAAAGGGTCAAAGGACTTGGTGAAATGAATCCGGAGGAATTATGGAACACAACATTAAATCCTGAAACAAGAAATCTTCTTCAAGTTCAATACTCACAAAATTTGCAAAAAGATCAAAACTTAATTCAAACTTTAATGGGTAATGATGTAGCATCAAGAAAAGATTTTATTGTAGATAATGCTATTAATGTAATAAATTTAGATATTTAATTAATGGAGTTAAGTATTAATTCCAAATCATCACATTTAAATAAAACAACTTATGTTAATTTAAGATGGATAGGAATAATAGGACAATTTGTAACTATTAACTCTGTAGCATTTATTTTCAAATTTGAATTTAATTTTATTTTAGCCAACTTTGTTGTATTGATTGGTGTTTTAAGTAACGTATTCCTTTCATATTTTTTTAAAAAAAATCAACTTAATGAAAAAATATCATTAATTTTTCTTACACTTGATATTTTGCAATTAAGTTTTTTACTTTTTTTAACTGGTGGTACGATTAATCCATTCTCAATTTTTTTGATAATACCCAGTATTTTTGCTGCAAATAGTCTTAGTATTAAAACAAATATTTTATTAATATTTTTGACAATTACTTCAATTATCTTACTAACTTTTTTTCATGAAGAATTGCCCTCTCCATTAAATAAATATATTTTTAATAATTATTATTATTATTCTGTCCCAATTGCTTTAATTATTGCACTTATTTTTCTAAGTTTTTTTGCTCTAACCTTTGGAAATGAGTCTAGAGTAAGAAAGGATGCTTTAGATAAAATTCAAGAAGTTATTTCAAAAGAGCATGAATTAGTATCATTAGGTGGTCAAGCTGCAGCAGCTGCTCATTCATTAGGTACTCCTTTATCTACAATAAAAATTATTTCACAAGATTTATATAATAATTTTAAGAATAACAATGATCTTAAGAAAGATATTGAACTACTTGTGAGTCAAGTTGATAGATGTAATGAGATTTTAAAAAGATTGTCCTTAAATCCTATAGTTGAAGATGACTTTATCGATAAGAACATAAGTTTGCATGATTACGTCAAAGAAATTGTAAATTCTTTTAAAGAAATATCAGATAAAAATTTTGTAATTAATGTTGAACAGGACTACAATTCTTTTGAAATTTCAAAATCAATTGAGATAGTTTATGGAATAAGAAACTTTATTGGAAATGCAAATAAATTTTCTCAAAAAAGTATCTATATTTCAATTACTAGTGATAGTGAAAATTCTTCAATATCTATTGAAGATGATGGTGAAGGATTTCCAAAAGACATCATAACTAAAATAGGTGAGCCATATATAAAATCTATACAATCAAAAAATAAATCTAGATCAGGTTTAGGTCTAGGCATATTCATTGGTAAAACTCTGCTAGAAAAGAATAAAGCTAAACTTTTAATTAGGAATTCTGAGACTAGAGGAGGCGCTGAAATAAAAATAGAATGGTCTAATAAAGATTTAAAAAATATTTAATGAAGTCTTTTGTTCTCAAATAGTCCACTTAATTGATCTATCATGACATCACCTAATTCTTGTACATCTGAAATTTTGATGGCTTTTTGATAATATCTGGATACATCATGACCAATACCTATCGCTAGAATTTCAACTTCACTTTTATTTTCAATAAACTTAACAATTTTTTTCAAATTTTTTTCTAAAAAATCACCTGAATTTACTGATAAAGTTGAGTCATCCACAGGCGCTCCATCTGAAATAACCATAAGAATTTTTCTTTCCTCTTTTCTTTTTTTTAGTCTATTGAAAGCCCATGTTATAGCTTCACCATCTATATTTTCCTTTAATAGACCCTCTTTTAACATTAAGCCTAAATTCTTCTTAGATTGTCTCCAATGTGAATCTGCTCCTTTGTAGATAATGTGTCTTAGATCATTAAGTCTTCCAGGATTTTTATTTTTTCCTAATCTATTCCATTCTTGACGACTTTTTCCACCTTTCCAATTTTTAGTTGTAAATCCAAGTATTTCAACTTTAACCGAACATCTTTCTAAAGTTCTAGATAAAATATCTGCACATATCGCAGCAATTGTTATTGGTCTTCCTCTCATTGATCCAGAGTTATCAATTAATAATGTTACTATTGTATCTTTAAAGTCTAAATCTTTTTCTTTTTTAAATGATAAAGAATTGTATGGATCAATAATAATTCTTGGTAACTTGGAACTATCTAATAATCCTTCTTCAAGATCAAATTCCCATGACCGATTTTGTTTGGCCATTAACTGTCTTTGTAATTTGTTTGCTAGTTTAGTTATTAAGTCCTGAAAACTGGTAAGTTGCTGGTCTAAATTTTTTCTTAGTTTTAGAATTTCCTCTGCAGTTTCTAAACTTTCTGCTTTGGCGACTTCATCAAACTCTGTGGTAAATACTTTATATTCTTTATCACTTATACCTAAATTCTTTTTTTGGATTACATTTTCCGACTCCATGTCTTCGTTGTTTTCGTTAGCAAGTTGATCATCAAGTCTAAATTCATTTACATCATCTTCGCTGTCCATACCTTGAGATAGATTTTCATCCTCACTTGTCTTACTAGATTGTTCATTTTCTTTATCTTCGTTGTTATTTGGATTATTTTGATCTTGAGTGTCATTTTTTTCATCATTTTCTTTTTCAGTAGTGTCATCATTTTCAAATATATCCATACTTTCTAAAATCTCTGAAAATTTATTATTATAAATTTCTTGATTTTCTAAATTTGCTTTTAAAAAACTTAAATGTTTGCCTATTGACTTATTGAAATCATTTTCCCAAAATTGAAGAATTTCTTTATTCCCAGGACTCAGTTGCACATCAAAAAATTTATTTGTCATATAAAGTTCAAAAGCATCTATTATATTAGTATCTTCTTTTTTATTAATTTTTGTTTGTTCAAGTGATTGAAGTCTATATTTGTAATTATCTTTAAAATTCTTTGAAATACCCTTTAGCATTTCCGAGCCTAACAACTCATATCTTACTTTTTCTGCTAAATGATATAGTGTTCTACAAGATGGATTTTTTGGACTATTTTTGTTTAGTAATTTTCTATTTGAAAATCTTCTTTTTAAAGCTTCAGAGTCCGTTTCAGCTCTCAGTTTCTTAAATTGATTTTTATCTAATATATTATCAATTTCACCAACACTATAAATTTTTTCGTCTTTTTTTTTATTTTTACCTACCTTATAATCTTCAGAGATAACTTTATAAGTTGATTGCAGGGCTTGTTTGAATTTTTCTTTTATACTATCTTCTTTGTTCATTACACTTGAATATTAATCATTGATTCCGGCAGCTCCTCACCAAAGCATCTTTGATAATATTCAGCAATAGTATTTTTTTCAGCATCATCGCATTTGTTTAAAAACGTTACTCTAAATGCATATCCTATATCCTTAAAAATTTCTGAATTCTCTGCCCAATGTAGGACTGTTCTTGGACTCATTACTGTCGATATATCTCCTGCCATAAATCCCTTTCTAGTAAGTGATGCAACCTTTATCATGTTTGACACTTGTTCCTTTCCTTTTGGATTATTTAAATTTTTATTTTTACCTAAAATAATTTCCATCTCTTTTTCTAAACTTAAATAGTTTAATGTAGAAACAATATTCCATCTATCCATTTGACCTTGATTAATTTGCTGTGTTCCATGATATAACCCTGTTGTATCACCCAATCCAACAGTATTTGTAGTTGCAAAAAGTCTAAAAAATTTGTTTTGTTTAATAACTTTATTTTTGTCTAATAAAGTAAAACTTCCTTCAGATTCAAGTACTCTTTGAATAACAAACATTACATCAGGTCTTCCAGCATCATATTCATCAAAAACTAGTGCCACTGGGTTTTGAATTGACCATGGAAGTATACCTTCTTTAAATTCAGTTACTTGTTTACCATCTTTAATTACTATCGAGTCCTTTCCTATCAAATCAATTCTACTTACATGGCTATCAAGATTTATCCTTATGCATGGCCAGTTTAGTCTTGCAGCTATTTGCTCAATATGGGTAGATTTTCCTGTTCCATGGTAACCTTGAATTAACACTCTTTTATTAAAAGAAAATCCTGACAAAATAGCTAAAGTTGTATCTTTATCAAACTTGTAAGTTTTATCAATTTCTGGAACATACTCACTTGTTTTAGAAAATGCATCAACCTCCATTTCACTTTCAATTCCAAAAGTTTGCTTAATAGATAATTTTATATCCGGCGTATAATCAATATTTGGTGTCAATTTTTTCCCTATAAGTGTTTTTTAATTGTGTATAAGCTAAGGTTATTATTTTTAATTTGTCTTCAAATTTTTTATTTCCAGCATTCATATCAGGGTGAAATTTTTTGACAAGTTTTTTAAATTTTTCTTGAACTTTTTCCCATTTTAATCCAACACTGATTCCTAATATATTGAAGGCTTTTAAATCGTTATTATTAAACTTAAATTTATTCATATTATTAAATTGATTATTGAATTTAAACTTATCCATTTCATCTTTCAAAGCGTTATTCCAAAGAACTTTGAAAAAATTATCAGACGAACCAAAGCTCTGAGTAGGTTTGTGCCACGTCATATCAGATCTTAAAAAATCAATTACCTGCTGATCACTCATTCCGGTAAAATAATTCCAATTTTTATTAAATTCTTTGACATGTTTTAAACATAAAAACCTATAATCTTTACTATTATCTTTTTCTTTGGGTGCTTTGTATAGGCCCTCTTCTGAACAATTTTTCCAATCACAAATATATTTCATGATATATATTACTTTATATTATGAATATAAACCAACTTATTGAAATTATTGAAAAAAAGATTTTGTCGCAGGATTGTGTTTCAAGAGTAACAGCAGAGGATAAATCATTTCTTCATAAAAATCATAAATCAAATACTAATGGGAAATATCATATTTTGCTATCAATCGAGTCCCGTGAGTTAAAAAAAAAAAATAAATTATATTCAACAAGATTAATTTATAAAATTTTAGATAATGAGCTTAAGAATCATATTCATTCTATACAAATTAAATTAATCTAGCCTTCTAGATATATAACTCTTTAAACTTGACGAATTAATCTGAAAGTCAATTAGAATTTTACCAAAATCCTTGATCAAGATTAAATTTATCTTATTTGAATTATTTTTCTTATCGTTTTTCATAAAATTTAAAATTTTTTCAGTATGTTTTTTTTTAAAAAGGTTACTAATCTTATTTGACATTCCAATTCTGTCTATATGATTTAAAATTTCATTAAGTCTTCGTTTTGAAAGAATTTTTTTTTTATAACTGTACTCAGCGGCACTTTTTATGCCCAAAATGACAGCCTCTCCGTGATTTAGCTTTTTGGAAAAACCTAAAGCTGACTCATAAGCGTGAGCAAAGGTATGACCTAGATTTAACACTTTTCTAAAATTCTTTTCTCTTTCATCTTTTTGCACTACTATTTTTTTTAAATTACAACTTTTTAGGATTGACCTTTCAATAAAAGGTGTCTTTAGTTTAAGAATTTCCTCTAAATTTTTATCAAGATAACTAAAACTGTTAAAATTCTCTATAATGCTACTTTTTAATATTTCAGCATATCCACATATAATTTCTCTTCGTGGTAATGATTCTAAAATATCTATATCTGATATAACTAGATCTGGCTGATAAAAACTTCCTATTAGATTTTTTCCAAATTCGTTATTTATTCCAGTTTTTCCTCCAATAGATGAGTCTACTTGAGCCAGTAAAGTAGATGGAATATTTATAAATTTTATACCTCTTTTATAAGTACTTGAAGCAAACCCAACAATGTCTCCAACAATTCCACCACCAAAAGCAATAACGCAATCTTCTCTGTTAAATGTATTTTTAAATAAAATCTTATAAATTTTTTCTATAGCTTTATAGTTTTTATTTTTTTCTGAAGCTGTTATTTCAATTTTAATAAGTTTTTTCGAAACTAATTTTTTGTATAAAAGATTTTTAAATTTATTAGGAACATTTTTATCAGTAATTACTAAACATTTTTCAAAAGATAACTGGTTATCTTTTAAAAACTTATTAATTCTACCTATTAACTTTCTCCCAATAATAATAGGGTACTTTTTAGTTTTTGTTTTTACATTAATTTTATTTATTTTCATAAATATCTATTATCTTATTAATAATTTGATCTTTGTCTAACTTATCACAATTAATTTTATGGTCTGATAATTCATAAACTTTTGATCTTTCTTTTATTAAATTATTTATTTCTTCTTTCTTTAGCTTCATTACCAATGGTCTTTTTTTTTTTCTAAAATAATCTTCTCCATATTTTTTAAAAATTTCTGAAATAGTCATGCCCTCAGTTTCTTGTACTTTTACATCAATATCTATGAATTTTCTTTTTAATTTTTTTGATAAAATTATCCCAATTGTAGATTTTCCAGACCCCATCATCCCGATTAATACAATGTTTTTTTTTGATTTCATGAGTTTCTATATTGAAAAAACACAAATATGTCTTATTTTGAAATTATTAAATTATATGCAATTTACAAAAAATACAAGCAAAGGTAAATTCTTAAGTTTAGGTTTTGTTTTTAAAATTTTAATAGTCATTTTTATAATTATATTTGGCTTTATTTTAATTAATCAGATTAATTTGCCTGCACCAGTAAAACAAATTGAAAAAATCTTACCAAATGAAAATTTCAAAACAATTAAGTAAGATTTTAATTTTAATATCTTTTATTTTATTGGTTCAATTAGCTAAGGCTCAGGAGATAAAAGTGATTTGGTCTGAGATAGAAAAAAAAGAGATCTCCAAAAATAAATCGGTTAATAATGAAGATAGTTCAAGTGTTGTAAATAAACTTGAAGGCGTCAAAGTAAAACTTTCCGATGAAAATATTTTAGTAGAACAAAAATTAGATAGCTCTAATATTTTGTTGTCTGGATTATTTGACCCAGATGACAACGATTTAAAACTTGATATGTGGTCAAAAACAGATGGAATTGAAATTAAAAAGCAGCTTGAAAGAATACAGTCAAAAAATTTATCTAGTTTCTCTGAGAGATTAATGGACGTTGCATTATTAACAAACTCATATATTCCAAGTCAAAATTTCTCGCTGGATGAATTTGAAAGTTATACACTTGATCATCTAATTAAAAAAAAGGATTATAATTTAGTTGAGCAGTTCATACAAAAAAATTCTTCAATAAAAGATAAAGAAAGACTAATAAAACATGTAGCTGATTACTATTTGTCATTAAACAAAATAGAAAATTCATGCTCAGCTGTTGACAGTCTAAGTATGATAACGGATAAATACTTAACGTATTACAAAATATACTGTTTAATTGCTCAGGATAAAAAAAATGAAGCTCAGTTGTTATTCGATCTTATCTCCGAGACTGATACTTTAGATAGTTTTTTTGTTCAAAAGTTTGAAGTGTTAATGGGATATGAGGATAGTAATTACATATTATCTGATGAAAACGTTCTTTATTTCCACTTATCTCACAAAACAGATAAAAAGCTAATATATTACCCGTCAGTAGAGTCTAAAGAATTTATTTGGAAATATTTATCTAACTCAAATTTACTTAAAAATTTAAACGACTTTAATTTAAGTGATGTTGACCAGGTAAAGTTCTTAGAAAAAGCAACCAGTGAAGATATTTTTGAAGAAAAGGATTTATTGAATCTGTACAAAAAATTTCAATTTGAGATCGATGACTTAATAAATTATGAAAAAGTGCACAAAAATTTACCTGATTATGAGGGAAGAGCTCTACTGTATCAGAGGTTTCTGCTTACAGATAATATTGAAAAAAAACTTTCATTGTTGTCAAAATTGAATAGTTCTTTCGAAAAATCAAATTTCAGCAAATCATTTGATGATGAGTTATCTAAATTGTTAAAAAAAATAAATAAAGAAGAAATTCCCTTAAAATTTTCTTCTTTTTACCAAAAAAATCTAATAACTGACGCAAACAAAAAAAATAAAATTAAGTTTAATGATAAAGTTTTTCATCAGTCAAAAGTGTTAAATTATTTTTTGAACAAACAAAGCTTACCTAAAACCCAAAAATTGACTGACAATTTATTGTCGAAAATTCAAAAAGATAAAAACTATTCTTTTGACTTTAAAGATATAGTTTTGTTACAATCTCTAAAATCGGATGGAATTCAAATAGGTGAAATTGATGAACTCTCTCAATATAAACCTGATTTAAACCCAGAATTAGATAAAATGATAGATAATAATGAGTCGGGTATGATATTATTAAAACTAGTTGAAATTATTGGTGAAAAAGAATTAGATGAATTAAATAGTACATCATTGAATTTTATAGTCGAAATTATGAATAGAACAAAATTAATTAGTCTGAGAAATGAACTATTGTTGGAAATTCTTCCATTAAAAGTTTAAAATACTTTATTCATCATGGCAATTAAGACTATTATAACGGAACCAAACGAGATTTTAAGACAAGTTTCAAAACCAGTACTAAATGTTGGTAATGAAGAGAGAAATCTAATGGATGATATGTTAGAAACAATGTATGCAGCCAATGGTATTGGTTTGGCAGCTATTCAAATAGGAATTCCAAAGAGAATTATAGTTATGGATATTTCAAAAGATGGGAATAAAAATCCAATGTTTTTCGTTAATCCAATAATAAAGAATAAAGATAAAGAAAAAACAACATATGAAGAAGGATGCTTATCCGTACCTAATTATTTTGCTGAAGTTGATAGACCTAAATATTGCGAGGTAGAATATTTAGATTATTGCGGAGAAAGTAAAATTTTAGAAGCCGATGGACTTCTTGCAACTTGTATACAGCATGAAATGGATCATCTTGAGGGAATACTTTTCATAGATTATTTATCTAAATTAAAAAAAACAATGATTGTCAAAAAATTATCGAAGAAAAAAAATAATCCTGATCGTATTATTGTTTAATGAGCAAAAAAATTGCTTTTATGGGCACACCCAGTATTTCGGGTCAAATTTTGAAATCGTTGTATCAAAATGGTTTTAACATAGAAATTGTATATACTCAGCCACCTGTCGCATCAAATAGAGGACATAAATTAAATAAATCTCCTGTTCATATCATGGCTGAAATATTGAATATTCCAGTTAGAACTCCAGTAATATTAGATAATCTTGAGGAAAAAAAATTTCTCAAAAGTAAAAATATTGATTTAGGTATAGTTGTTGCATATGGCCAAATTTTAAAAAAAGATATCTTAACACTGCCAAAATTTGGATGGATAAACATTCATTATTCACTTCTACCAAAATTGCGAGGTGCAGCTCCAATCCAACGGGCCATTATGAATAATGAGAATTTAACAGGAATTTCAATTATGAAGATGGATGAGGGTTTGGACACAGGTCCAGTTTGCAATCAATATCCAATAAACATATTAGATAATGAAAATAGTGAAGATTTGTCTAAAAGATTAAGTAATTTAGCTTCTGAAAAGATTTTAGAAAATATTGATAATATTTTAGAAAATAAAGCCATATTCAAAGATCAGGATCATAGTCAATCCTCATATGCAAAAAAAATCAAAAAAGAAGAAGGAAAAATAATTTGGCAAGAAAATAATAAAAAGATTATAGGAAAAATAAATGGTTTATATCCCAATCCAGGTGGATGGTTTGAGTTTCAAGGAGAGAGATATAAAATCCATAAAGCTGAATTATCAATTAATACTGGAAAAGCAGGCTACGTTTTGTCGGATAATTTAGAAATTGGTTGTGGTGAAAATTCTATTAAAATTATTGAAATTCAAAGACAAGGAAAAAAAGTCCAAAAAACCGGGGAGTTTTTGCTAGGTAGTCAAATTAAGAAGGGTACCAATTTGAATTAGATATGTTTCGTTATCAAATTTTAATTGAGTATGTCGGTAGCTCTTTTATAGGATGGCAAGTTCAAAAAAAAGGTAAAACCATTCAAGGATTAATTCAAAAAAAGATTTCAAAACTTCTAGATGAAAAAATAATTGTTACTGGTTCTGGAAGAACAGATGCTGGCGTTCATGCTATTGAACAATCTGCACATTTTGACTGTATGAATAAAATTAAAAATTTAAAAAAGTTTTTAAATTCTATTAATTATTTTCTAAATAAAAACGAAATAGCTATTTTGAAAATTAGAAAACAAAGTTTAAATTTTCACGCACGTTTTTCAGCAAAAGAAAGAGTATATAAGTATGTTATTTATAATCAATCAACCAAGCCTATTATTCAAAATAATCGAGGATGGTTTGTTATAAAAAAACTTGATTTTGAAAGTATGAAAATGGGAGCAAAAAAATTAATTGGAACTCATGATTTTTCATCATTTAGAGCTTCGGGATGTAATGCAAAAAGTCCAATTAAATTGATGAAATTAGTAAAAATAAAAAAATTAAAAAGTAAAATTGAATTTGAATTTAGATCACAATCATTTTTAAAACAGCAAGTAAGGTCGATGGTAGGATGTTTGAAATTTATTGGAGAAAAAAAATGGTCTATTAAAAAATTTGTGAATGTTATAAAGTCAAAGAATAGAAAATTATGTGCTCCTCCTGCACCTGCCGAGGGATTGTATTTAGTAAAAGTAAAATACTAATTTTTTTTATTACTCATTGCGAATTTTTTGTTAATTCTCCACCTAGACTCTGCTCTTACAATATAGCCACAACAATTTTTTGATTTACATTTACAAGGAAATTGCTTGTAATCTTTATCATAGCCAAAACCATAGTCACAAGTCAGTTCCTCATCTTTTTTTATATCTTTAATTGCTTTAACCCATATCTTAAGCCCTTTACCGTCATAATCACAATTATTTTCACAAGAATGATTTATTAGTCCGGCTGTATTCCATGGAAAGTCTCCATCAAGGTCATATTTTTTATTTACAGTAAATAAATATATTGGTTTACTATTATCGTATTTATCAGACTCTTCTGTTTGTTTCTTTGTAATTAATTTTCCAATATAATCTATTATCTTCTCACCCTCTTTTATATCCCGTGTGGCGTAAAGTCCTTTACCTTTTTTATCTATATCTGACTTTTTAATTTTATATGGTTTCATATTTCTTTACTTATTATCTAGAAAATATTTATCAATTAAATTCTATTAATGCATCAACATGTCGTTTAGTACTGTTTTGTAGTGCTCTTAAATCGTAGCCTCCTTCAAGAATTGAAACTACTTTCCCCTTACAAAAAGACTTTGAACACTCTAATGTTCTTTTAGTAATTTTGTAAAAATCTTCTGAGCTTAGCATAAGTTGCGCTAAAGGATCATCAATATGTGCATCAAAACCCGCAGAAAACAATAGAAATTCTGGTTTAAATGTCTTTAATTTATTTAAAACGATTTCGTAGGCATTTAAATATTCTTCAGAGGTTGTCCCAGCTTTTAATGGAATATTTAAAACATTATCAAAATTTCCCTTTTCTTTTTCCGACCCTGAACCTGGGTAGTATGGATATTGGTGAGTTGAAATATATAAAACTTTTTTGTTATCGTAGAAAATATCTTGTGTTCCATTACCATGGTGAACATCAAAATCAATTATAGCAATTTTAGTGTATTTATATTTTTCAATTAAATAATTAGCACCAACAGCTACATTATTATAAATACAAAATCCCATAGCTTTATCTTTTTCAGCATGATGACCAGGTGGTCTGACAGCACAAAATGCATTATTAAATTCTTTATTTTCTACTCCATCTATTGCTGCAATTATTGAGCCAACTGCATCTTTTGTTGCATCTTTACTTCCAGGAGAAATGATTGTATCTCCGTCTAAAAATACTAAACCTTTTTTAGGAAATGACTTTTCTACTTGATTAACATAATCCTCAGAATGAGTTTTATTAATAAGGGATAAATTAAATTTTGCTGGTTTTTTCCATATAAGATTTTTGTCATCTATTTTTTTAAAATTCTCAATTACTGCAGTAACCCTATCAATTTTTTCTGGATGACCATTTCCAGTATCATGATTTTTATAGGTATCTGATATTATAAGGCCAGTCTTCACTTAAAATAATGTTTTAAAATATTTAAATATATTAAGCTTAATTTTTTCAAATCAGTCAATGAAACTGCTTCATCAACTTTATGCATTGTTTTTCCAACTAAGCCAAATTCTAAACACGGAGCTATTTTTCTTATAAATCTAGCATCTGAAGTACCCCCAGTTGTTGATAGTTTTGGTTTTATTTTAGTTACTTCTTTTATAATTTTTTGTATCATAAAAGTCGTATGATTTGGCTTTGTGAGAAAAGCCTCTCCTGAAACAGCATAATCAATTTTATATTTAGATTTAGTTTTATTGCAGACTTGTTTCAAAATCTTTTCGATCTTATTTTTGATTGAA
>LUMT01000399.1_pt1 | contig 12426 bp, 13 predicted proteins | sample 729741 | NCBI WGS metagenome assembly LUMT01 (sample SAMN03860299, study PRJNA289734) | marine metagenome | biome: seawater column; feature: ocean; material: water; isolation source: Red Sea water column Station 192 - depth 50m | place: Saudi Arabia: Red Sea | collected 2011-10-15 | depth 50 m
GCTAAAATTGTTGCAGTGTATACTGCGCCGAAATCAAAGAAACCTTTTTCAGGGCCGGCGAATTCCCCTGATAAGATGAATGGATTTAAAAACATTATGTAAGCCATTGTTAAGAACGTAGTTGTTCCGGCAATTACTTCTGTTTTAAAATCTGTTTTATGTTTTTTGTATTCAAAATATTTTTCAAGCATTTATCCTCCTATAAATCGCAAAATATTTGATTCTTTCCTGTATTACCCGTCAAAACTAATTCTTATTAACAATATTCAACTCACAAGTTTATATTTATGCCATATTTAGGTTGTTATTATAAAATTATGAAAAAAATCAAAATCTCGATTCTAAGTGTATTCATAATTTTTTCTTTATTAGGCTGTCAGACAATTAAGCAAAAAACTGACGCTATTGTTGAGAAGGAAAATGAAAAATTAAGTGCATTTATAGGCAAGTCTTCTCAGGATTTAACAATAAGCTTGGGTAGCCCAGATGAAGATTTTAAAAATGAAAAAGGAAATTTAGTTTTAGTTTATAATACAAAAAAATACGGAATACCTTGCGAAAGAAGGTTTGAAGTAAACGCAAAATTGATTGTTATTGGATTTGTTTCTAACGGTTGCTTTTGATTACCTGCGGAGAATTTATCTCCGCAAGCAAGGTGTACTTATTTAATTTCAATAAGTTTTCTTTTTTTTTATTAACTTGTTTAGTTCTTACAGTTAATAAATTATCTTCAAACTCAACTTCAACATCGTTTTTATTAAAACCAGCTAAAGCAACTTCGATTGCATAATTATCCTTACCAGTTTTTCTGATGTTATAAGGTGGGTAATTTGACTGCATAGTCAAAGAACCATTACCAAGCATATTTTCGAATTGGTCAAACATGTCGTCAAAACCAATTGAAAAAGGTCTTAGTGAGTTGAATATAGATAAATCCTTACTTGTCATAATATCCTCCTTTGTTAAGCAAGTTTATTTATTGTTAGCCCCATTAGGCGACCAACATTGTTTATATGGGAGTTATTTATTTTTTTTCAAGATATCAAATTCTAATTTTTTTGGAGATCTTTAAAATAAATGCGTAGTCAAAAGCTATTTCTTCAATGGCACCATCTCTACCTGACTTACCTCCGTGGCCTGCATTCATTTCAGTTTTTAACAAAAGCAAATTATTATCAGTTTTTAAATCTCTAAGTTTGGCTGTAAATTTTGCTGGTTCATCGAATAGCACTCTATTATCACTTAAGCTTGTAGTAATTAACATGTGAGGGTAATCCATTTTTTTAATATTATTATATGGAGCATAAGAATAAATATAATCAAAATGGTCTTTTTTATCTTTTGCATTTCCGAATTCATCAAATTCTCCAACAGTAAGAGGCAAAGAATGATCCAAGTTAGTTGTTAATGAGTCAACAAACGGCACAGCCATAACAATTCCAAGAAATAATTCTGGGGATTGATTAACTACTGCTCCCATTAATAAACCACCAGCTGATCCACCCATACCAATAATTTTTCCTTTCGATGAATATCCTTTTTCAATCAAAAACTTTGCTACGTGTATATAATCTTCGAATGTATTTTTTTTATTAAGGAGTTTTCCTTCTTTCCACCATTTCATTCCTTTTTCCATTCCCCCTCTAATATGTGCAGTTACCCAAATAATATCTCTGTCAATTAAACTCAATCTAGTTGAGGAAAAATCTGGAGTCATTGAACTTCCATATGACCCATAGCCATATAAAAGTAAATTTGCTGACCCATCAATTTTTGTTTTTTTGTGCCTGGTAATTGTAAGTGGAACTAATCTTCCATCATGAGAAGGGCATTCTAGTCTTTCGACTATATAGTCATCTGGATTATGACCAGATGGGATTTCTTGTTCTTTTACTAATTTTTTTTCTTTTGTTTTTAAATTGTATAAATAAGTTTTACCCGGTGTTTTTGGGGATGAATATGACAAGTAAACTAAGTCAGTATTTTTATTTCTTTGTATCAATGAAACACTGGGCACAATCACAGATTCGTCAGTAAATTTTAATTCTTCCTCAATTCCTGTTTGTTTATTTCTTACAAATAATTTCCCCAAAGCGTTTGATTTTTCCCCTCTGATAATCCAATCATTTAAAAATATTAATCCTCCAATTAAAACCTCTTCTTTAGCAGCTATATAAATTTCCCACTTTTGATTTGATAAATCATCACATCTTTCGATTTTGAAATCTTCTGCACCATTATTAGTATGACAATAAAAATATCCACCCCAAGAATTGACTGAATAAATTACACCCTTATTTCTTTTTATAATTAATTTTGGCTTTGGATTTTTTTCTGTTACCTCAAAGTAATATTGTTCGGAAGTATTATGATCTGATGTTGTTATAAAAAAATATTTTTCATCTGAACTTAAACTTATGCCCACAGTAAATGCTTCACTCTTCTCTTCAAAAATAAGCTCATCATCTTTAACCGATGATCCAATTTTGTGTCTAAATATTTTTCTTGGTCTGTGAAATTCATCAAGCTTTGAATAAAAAAAATATTGGTCGTCCAAACTAAAAGTAATACTTCCACTAGTTTCCTCTATTTTCTCAGTGACTAATTTTCCTGAGCTAATATTTCTTATGTAAATTGTATAATATTCAGATCCTTTTAAATCTAAAGAATAACCTAAAAGTTTGTCATTATAACTTACCTCTAAATCACCTACACCGAAATATTCAGTTTTTAATTTCTCTTTTTCTTCATCACCGTTCCAAAATTCTTCAACTTTATCACTCCCAATTTTCTTTCTTAGTTTTATCGAATAATTTCCTACTGCAGTTGTTTTAGTCCAATATTCATATTCTTTGTCTTTAAATTTTAATGATTCATCATCTAACTTTATTCTACCTTTAATTTCATCAAATAAGATTTTCTGATATTTTTTTGTGTCTTTTAAATTATGTTCTGTAAAATCATTTTCTTCTTCAAGATATTTCCTAACATCTGGAAGTAGCTTTGAACTATCTTTTAAAACCTCAAGAATATTATCTTGATGGATCCAACTATAATTATCCTCCCACGTGGTATTGTGACAAGATTTAAGCTCTGGTTTTTTTTTAAGTTGTGGTATTTTCATTAAATCAAAAATATATGAATATAATAATTTATACAGTGGTTATATTAACCATTTTTTATTTTCTACTACGTTTAATAACCAACATTTCATCTAGGAAACTTTCAAAAGGCCTAAGATTTTTAATTATATTAGGATTAATTGCTTTAGCAGTTTTGTTTGCTATTGGTGGAAAATTTTTATTAACCTTACCTCTTACTTTGGCAAGTTTAGCTTTATTAAAATTAAAAGGTTTATCTATTTTTCAATTAATTTCTCTTTTTAGACTTATTCAGACATTAAGAAGATCTGGTCGCTTTTCTTTTAACCAAGCAGGTACCAATAACGTTTCGTCTATATCAGTTTCTGAGGCATACAAAATTTTAAATTTAGATATGAATAAAAAAATTACCAAAGAAGATGTTAACAAAGCATATATAAAAATCCAAAAAAAGATTCATCCCGATATATCTCCTGAAACTTCAAGATTATCTTCAATTGTTAATGAGGCTAAAGATATTGTATTAAACGATATTTCTTAAACAATAATTTCTAAAAATCTCTCAAAAATTCTTTGTGGATCAATTTTATCTTTACCTAAAGTATTATGTGTTACTGTGTTTTCTCCGTCTGGAATTATTGGAAACATTTTTGAGCTATAATTTCCATAAATTAATGGAGTATCAGCCATTAAAGTAATTGTTTTAATACCTAAAGCTGAGGATAAATGACTAAAGCTCGAATCATTACAAATGGATACATTACAATTCTTAATTAACGGTAAAATTTCTTTAATAGTTAAATTATCTAAACGAGTACAAAAATTCTGAAATTTAGATTGCAAAATTTCGTTTAATACTTCCTGTTCCTCATTTGCCTTACCTGTTGCAAGAAAAAATCTGCAATTTTTCATATTTGATATCTTATCAATTACGCTTAAGAAAGTTTTTGCAGGAATTCTTTTTGTAGGTCCAGAACCACCTATGCCTAAGAGAATATTTGTAGTATTTTTATCTATTTGAAATTTTTGTGCTGCGTTAGAAATTAAATTACTATCGATTTGTACTTCAGGATCCTCATTAATGTCTAAATCTAAATTTTTTTTTAAAAATTTTTTAGGAGCCTCAATTATATGTTGTTTGTTTTTTGCGAACAATGGATATTGGTAAATTTGTGGAATACCAGATATCTTAGAAACTAAGTTAAATCTTAGAGATGAATTAAAAATAAAAATTTTATCAAATTTATATTTTTTTAAATCGTTTGCTAATTTAAAAATACCAAAAAAACCACCATGTCTATTATTTGTTTTATTATCTCTTTCTAGAGTAAGAATTTTATCAATATATTTTGTCTGGTGTAAATATTGATTGGCTTTAGAGTTTTCTTTTACCAATATACTAATTGGTGAATTAAATTTTTTGGACAAAGCCTTTATAAATGGTAAGAAAATTACGGTATCTCCAATACCCATTCTGCTCTGAACTGCTAATATTTTCATATAGTATTTATAAACTTTACTGAGTATATTTTTATATAAATTTTTATTATGACAAAAATAAGTGGAATTTTTGCTGCTTCAATGTCAGTGCTTAACAATGATTTAAGCCTGAATGTTGAAAAAACAATAATGCATGCTGAGAAGCTTATCGATCAAGGTTGTCATGGCACTGTAATCTTTGGCAGCACAGGTCAGTCTCAATTAATACCTATTTCAGAAAAAATTGACTTACTTAACAATCTCTCAAAAAGCAAATATCAAGATAAGCATATAATTGGCACAGGTCTTAACTCTTTAGGTGAAACAATAAATTTTATGAGGATAGCAATTTCATTGAATCTAAATAAATTTTTAATTATGCCTCCCGCTTATTATAGTTATGGTGATACAGAGGTTTTGGATTTTTATTCTAGAATAATTAATTCAGTGCCAGATTGTAAAATTATTCTTTATAATTTTGAAAAACTTAGTGGTTATAAATTTAGTTTGAAGTGTGTAGAGACACTTGTTAATAAATTTCCAAAACAAATAGTTGGGGTAAAAGATAGCTCTTACAATTTATATGAAAATTTAAAACTTAAAAATTTTTCAATTTTACCTGGTTCAGAAATTAAATTGTTAAAAGGATTGGAATTAGGATGTTCTGGTATAATAACTGCAACATGCAACGTTACAGCAGAATTATCTAGGCAAGTTTATGATGATTTTTTTGCAGGAAAAAAACAATTATATAATGATAAGTTATGCGATGTGAGAAGCACCTTTGATAAATATAATCTAATTTCTAGTTTACATACTTTCTGTGCACAAAACGACAATATGTACAAAAATATTTTACCACCACTAAGTCTCTTAAATAAAAATGATGAAGAGGAATTAATGAATAGATTAAAAGATTTAAAATTTTATAACAAACCAACCCTGGCAGCATAAAATGCAATTAGCAAGATTTCTTAACAAAGTTTTTAAAAAAGGTGGATTTGTATTAACTGATGCTAATTCTAAAGACTATATTATTGGAGAACCAGACAATAACCCTATTAGACTAAAAATTTTAAATAAAAATCTTCATTATAAATTGTTATTTCATCCTGATTTATATTTTGGCGAAGCATATACCAACGGTGAAATTGTAATTGAAAACGGCACACTTACAGATTTTTTAGATCTTGCCTTAATGAATTTTGGAAGGGGAGAATTAAACTTTTTCAGTTATTTAATTAATAGATTAAGGGGATCATATAGATATTTAACTAACTTTAATTTTATTAAAAAATCCAAAATGAATGTATCTCACCATTATGATATTAAGGACGACTTGTATGACTTATTTTTAGATCCAAAAAGACAGTATTCTTGTGCATATTTTAAAAATGAGAATGACAGTTTGGAAACAGCTCAAAATAATAAAATTCAACACATAATTAAAAAATTAAATATAAAACCCAATCAAAAAGTTTTAGATATTGGATGTGGCTGGGGTTCACTTGCCATCGATATAGCCAAAAGTGCTCAATGTGAAGTAACTGGTATTACTTTATCAAAGAACCAACTTAATTATTGTACCCAAAAAGCTAAAGAATTGAATTTAGAAAACCAAGTAAAGTTTAAACTAATGGATTACAGAGAGTTAAATGAAAAATTTGATAGAATTGTAAGTGTTGGGATGTTCGAACATGTTGGAAGGAAATTTTATAAAAAATTTTTCAAACAAATCGAAAAAATGTTGAAAGAAGACGGGGTTTCACTGATACACACTATTGGATCTGTAAATCCTCCAAGAGATCCTCATCCATGGATTACGAAATATATTTTTCCTGGTGGTTATACTCCAAGTTTAAGTGAAGTAACCAACCCTATTGAAAAAGCTGGCTTAATAGTAACAGATATTGAGGTTTTAAGGCTTCATTACGCACACACGTTGAGACATTGGAAAGAAAATTGCTTAAAAAATAAAGATAAAATTATCCAAATGTTTGATGAAAAATTTTTTAGAATGTGGGAGTTTTATCTTGCTGGTTGTGAAATGGCATTCAAGTGGGGAGATCAAGTTGTATATCAATTTCAACTTACTAAAAATTATAGTTCAACACCTGTGACTAGAGACTATATTTATCAATAAATTATTGATAGGGTCATTTCTTCTTAGAAATGAAAAAAAAACAGAAAAAATCAAAAAAAAAGACAAAAACTAAAAAGAAAAATAAAGCTAAGAGAGCTAAAAGAAAAATAAATAAAATTAGAAAAAGCTCAAAAAAACAAAGAAAAAATAAGTTAATTAAAAAAAAGAAAAAAAATAAGTCTAAAAAACCAAAAAAAGTCAATTACCAAACAAAAATAAAAAAAAAACAGAAAGATAGCCTAGTCTTAAAACTAGTTAAATTTCAATTATCTCTCAAACCACAATTTAATTTCAATTTTAATTTTGGTTTGGAAAAAAGCATTCAGAGTTTTTTTGACAAGATTTCAGAGACAATTTCTAATTACAAGATATTAAAAACCGATGAAAAAAGAAGAATAAAAATAGAAAAAATTGAAAGGGAGAGAAAAGAAAAAATCGAAGAAGCAGAGAAGAAAAAAGAAGAAGAAAATTTAAGATTAAAGCTAAGGGAGCAAACGCTAAGAGAAGAGGAAAGATTAGAAAAACAGAGAACGAAAGATATAAAATTATTTTTAAGAAAAGAACAAGCGCTTTTAAGAATAGAACAAGCAGAAAAGCAAAAACAATTTTTAAAACAATTAAGATTAGATAAACAAATTGAAAAATTCAGAATAAGAGAAGTTAAAGAACTAGAAAAACTTGAGAAAATTTCCCTAAAAGAAAAAAGAGAAGATTATTCTGGGCTACAAGAGAGAATTGACAAACTTAGAGAAAAATACAGATTACTAAGAGATCAAAAAATTAAAGAAAGAGTTGAAGCGCTAGGTGTTAAACTTCAAGGTGACGAAGACAGAGAAACCTTATTAGAAAAAGAAAAAGAATATACATTAGCAAGACAAAAAGTTGAATTTGCACTTGAAAGTTTTTACAGAAGCGCAAGTAGTTTAGTATTTCAACTCAATAAAAGACATATTACACGAGATATGTCTATTTTTCGATGTATAGATAGACGATTTGAAACTGGAGAAGTTTTTATTAAATGGGACGAGTCATCAGATGATGAGTGGTTATTATTAATTTACATCAAAAATAACTCTCCAGATGAAGGAATTGTTATTGAAGATAAAACAAACCCTGAAAAAAATCTTTCCCATGAGTTTAAAAATGTAGACATCTTTAAAGCTTCAGACACCATGGTAGATTCTTTAACACAGCTTATTGCAAGGAAAAGAGCCAAAAATAATAATTAAACATTTATATTTAATTAGATATTATCTTATATGATTTTAGGATCTGCCTTTTTAATAATTTTATATTTAGTTTTCAGATACATTATTGCGTGGATCACATATTATAATAATTTAGACCCAAGACTTGGTGAAAGTACATGGCGATTTACTTATGATTATCCAGTAGTTGGTGAGAGAGACGTTTCTGATCTGGATGATAAAGATTTTGTTAGATTAAGAAGAAAAAAAAATAAAATTATATTACTAATGTACTCAATAGTCTTAGTAATGTTTGTATCCTCCATGTCTTTATTAAGTAAATTTTTATTATTTTTCACAAGTTAGATTTTTTTAGTTGCTTTTTATTTTTTAAGTAAAGAAAAAAGGCTACTATTTCATATACAACTGAAAATATATTAAAGATGATTGGTAATTTAAAAAATTTATAGAGAAATTTATATTTTGGCATTTTTTTCCATAATAATAAAAATGCCTCTGCACCTCCTAAAACTTTCTCACCATCTTTGATATGAAGCCTTCTTAAAAGTTGTTTACTGTCTTTAGAAGTTTCCTTTTCAGCCAACTCATTATCTGTAATATCAACCCAATCGATTTCATCTATTTTTTCTTTTTTATAAAGATCAATTTCGGCCTTACAAATTTTACAAGAATTATTAAAATAAACTTTCATAATAAGTGAATTTATTACTAATTTGTCTCAGATATGTACATGCGTAAAATACTCTAGTTGAAAATTTTATGAAACAATCTATTTAATGTCTCACATGAGTAATTTCTTTGAAAAATCTGACGTATCTAGAAAAGAGGCTGAAAGTATTATTTCTGACACTTTGCAAAAATGTGATGATGGTGAATTGTATCTGGAAAATTCAAAATCTGAGTCGATACTATTAGATGATAACAAAATTAAAAATTCTAGTTATAATTCAGATTTAGGATTTGGTTTTAGAGCTATATCTGATGAAGTGGTCGCTTATTCTCATTCTAATGAGATTTCTAAGAACTCTTTAAAACAATCTTCAGAAAATTTAAAGTCAACTTTAAAATCTGTCAAAGGTACTTACAATCATGAAATTCCTAAATCAAATAAAAAGTATTATGACAATATTAATCCTATTGAGCAAAAATCTCTTAATGAAAAAATAAAAATATTGAACGATGTAAATGATTATTTACGATCTAAAGGTGATAAGGTTAAACAAGTTACAGCTAATTTTTTGGGAGAGCAAAAGTCTGTAGAAATAATTAGATCTGGTGGAGAGACTTTGTCAGATGTCCGTCCTTTAGTAAGATTTAATGTGTCAGTTATGGTGGAGAAAGATGGCAGAAAAGAAACAGGCGTATACGGTGTTGGTGGAAGACAATCTTATGACTCATATTTAAAAGATGAAAATTGGAAAAGTGTTTGTGACGAAGCTTTAAGGATAGCATCAGTAAATTTAGAGAGTAAACCCGCGCCAGCAGGAGAGATGAAGGTTGTACTCGGACCTGGGTGGCCAGCAATATTAATTCATGAGGCTGTTGGTCATGGTTTAGAAGGAGATTTCAATAGAAAGAAAACTTCAGCATTTCATAATCTGATGGGCCAAAAAGTTGCAAGTGAGGGAGTTACAATTATTGACGACGGTACCATTGATAATAGAAGAGGTAGTCTTACAATTGACGATGAGGGAACACCAACAGAAAAAACTGTTTTAATTGAAAATGGAATTTTAAAAAATTTTATGCAAGACAGGCTCAATGCACGTTTGATGAAAACAAGATCTACTGGTAGCGGAAGAAGAGAAAACTATAGACATATAGTTCTACCAAGAATGAGAAATACGATGATGCTAAGCGGTAGGCAAACCCAAGAAGAAATGATTAAGGCAGTCGACAAAGGTATTTTTGCAGTAAGTTTTGGTGGTGGACAAGTTGATATTACATCTGGAAAATTTGTATTTAATTGCACTGAAGCTTATGAAATTGTTAATGGCAAAATTGGATCACCAATTAAGGGTGCAACATTAATTGGAGACGGTCCTTCAATTTTAAAAGAAGTTTCTATGGTAGGCAATGATATGATGATGGACCCTGGAATTGGAACATGTGGCAAAGCTGGACAGGGTGTCCCCGTAGGTGTAGCACAGCCATCTATATTAATAAATAAGATGACTGTGGGTGGTACGAAACTTTAAATGGTTAAAGATCAAGAATTTTTAGAAACAAAAGCATCATATTGTATAGGTTTAGCAAAGAAATTAGGTGCAACAGACTCAAGTGTGATTGTAAAGAACTCGATTTCTGAAACTGTAAATTTTAGAAATAAAAAATTAGATGAGTCTAATAGATCAGATGATCTAGGCCTAAGCATCACTACGTATATTGGTAAAAAAAAATCATCAATATCTTCCTCTAATTTGCTTAATGACAATTTAAATATTTTGATTGAAAAATGTATTGAGACTACAAAAAATACACCTGAGGATGAATTTAATTCTTTACCGGATAGAGATTTATTTGCAAAAGAAGTAAAAGACCTAAATCTTTATGATGAAACTCATATAGAAAATAATCAAAAAATAGATTATCTAAAAAAATTAGAAGCTGCAGCTTCCAACGATAAAAAAATTGTTAATACTGAGTCTAGTTTTACTCAAAATAAATCTAATTTTGTTTTAGCTAACAGCGAAGGTTTTTGTGATGGTTACAAAACATCTTCATTTACAGCTTCAAGTGTAACAGTTGCAAAAGATGAAAAAAGCATGGAAAGAGATTATGAATACTCTAGCAAATGTTTTCTTAAAGACCTAGATGATGCAGATGAATTAGGCAATTTAGCTGCTAATCAAACCATTAGAAAATTAAGTCCAAAAAAAATTGGGAGTGAGAAAATTGCTATAATTTTTGATAAAAGAATAGCTAAGGGAGTATTAAGTACTTTTGCAAGCTCTATTTCCTCATCAGCAATATCAAGAGGAACTTCTTTTTTAAAGGATAAAGTTAATCAAAAAATATTCTCAGATAAAATTAATGTATTTGACAAACCTGATATGCTCAAAGGATTAGGCTCAAGAAATTTTGATAATGAAGGGGTAAAAACCGACACACTTAAATTAGTGGATCAAGGAATTTTGAAACATTATCTGATTGATACTTACAATGGAAAAAAATTAAATCTTAAATCTAATGGAAGATGTGGAGGAACAAGTAATCTTTATTTTGAAAATGGAAATATTAATTTTAAAGATTTACTGAATTCACATTCAAAAAGTCTTTATATTACCGAAACCATAGGACATGGAAGTAATATTGTGACCGGAGATTATTCAGTTGGAGCAACCGGGTTTTTAATTGAAAATGGTGAGTTTAAATATCCAATAAATGAAATTACTATAGCAGGTAATTTTAAAGACATGTTTCAAAATATTACCTTAGCAAATGATTTAGAGTTCAAATATGCAACTAACTCACCAACCATGTTAATAGAGGGAATGGTTGTTGCTGGTAAATGAGTGAATTTTGTATAATTGGTTCTGGAATATCTGGATCCACAATTGCAAATCTTCTTAATAAAAAATATTCAGTAATTTTGTTCGATAAAGCAAGAGGCCCTGGGGGTCGTGCATCCTTTAAAAGAATAAAAGGCAAAACAGGCTTTGATCATGGCACTCAGTATATTTCACCAAAAACTAAGGAATTTAAAAAATTTACTAAAGATTTAATAAAAAAAAGAATTTTAAAAGTATGGAGAGGCAAACATGTTTTTCTTAATTCAAAAAAAAAAGAGGATAAAAAACATTTAAAAGTAATTGGTAAAAATGGAAATAATGATATTAGCAAACATTTGCTAAAGAAAATTAATTGCAACTATCACAGTGAATTAAAAAAAATTTATTATAAAAATAAACTCTGGTATTTGTTATTTGACGATGGAAAATTAAGATCCTTTAAAAACTTAATTTTGACTTGTCCTTTTCCACAATTAAAAAAACTTTCTAAGAAATTTATTAATAACTCTTTTTTAAGAAAATCAATAAAAATGGATGCAAATATTACTACTATGATTGCAATAAAAAAAAACAAGAATTCAAATAGTAGCTATCTTTTTGAAGACTCAATTCTTGGTTGGGCTGGAAATGAAAACTCAAAAAAAAGGTTTAAATCAAAATATGATTTATGGACCCTTCAAAGCACATTTAATTGGGCAAATAAAAAGATTAATAAAAACAAGAATAATAAAAAAGAAAATTCAAAAATTATGATTGATAAATTTTTTAAACTTTCAAACATCAAAAAAACAAAAATTTATTATTCACTTAATCACGGTTGGCGATACTCTTCAAATTCGAGACCATTTAAAATTAAAAGTTATTGGGATCCTAGGAAAAGATTGGGTGTTTGTGCTGATTGGTTTGTAGGACCTAGATTAGAGTCAGGATGGATAAGTGCACATGATTTATTTAAAAAAATCTCAAGATAAATTAATTAAAAT
>LUMT01000366.1_pt1 | contig 12403 bp, 14 predicted proteins | sample 729741 | NCBI WGS metagenome assembly LUMT01 (sample SAMN03860299, study PRJNA289734) | marine metagenome | biome: seawater column; feature: ocean; material: water; isolation source: Red Sea water column Station 192 - depth 50m | place: Saudi Arabia: Red Sea | collected 2011-10-15 | depth 50 m
AAGCGCTCTAAAAGTTAGTGGAGAACTAGGCTTTCCTCTTTTAGATCTGAGAGTTGATTATCATGATTCCTCTGTAGATGAACTAATTAGAATTTATAAACATAGTCAAAGTGAATGGGCCCAGAAATGGAGAGACTCAATGAATGACCTGCCTGAAATGAATATGAAACAGGAATTTAGAGTCGCGTAAGCTTTAATAAGTTCAGCTTATAGAGAATATGAGAGTAAGTAATTATACTCACACTTATAATTTTTAATTATTAGATTTGTTTCAAGATTGCATTAAGAAGCGTCTTAGCTAAACAACCAACCAAACAAATGAACGAAACAAAAGCTGTTGAGAAGGAAAAAATCGTAGCTGAGAAGCTTAACGGCAGATTTGCGATGATTGGCTTTATTGCCCTTATTGGCGCATATCTAACAACAGGACAAATTATTCCAGGATTTGTATAAATGGATTTTATATCTAAAAGACAAGGATATGTACCCCTTAAGGTGGTTCCATACATATTCTTTGTTGCAGTTGTTTTAAGCATCACAACAACAACTACAATCGTATAGTTTTTAAAAACTTGCATCGTCATGGAAGTCAGTTAGTAGGGATACGGGCTGACTTTTTTAATTGATATTGAATAAGTGATTTGGAAGAATTAAATCAAAACCAACAATTAAAAAATAGAGAATATATAGTTAAAACTTTACTTTTTGAATCGCTATTAACTTATTTCGAATTAGTATCAAATTCAGGCCTAAATTTAGTAAGTTTAGAAATTTCTAATTCAAGTTCCTCTTCGGAATTAAAACCTAGATCTTCAAAAGATTCTAAACCTAATGAGGTTTCTCTTTTTAAAATTATTTCCATTTAGTATAAATTAATTACTTAATACTAGATTTTTATAATTTAAAGAAAATACTTAGTTGTTGATTCAACACCTTAAACCCATTTAAAGAATTGACAGTAAATATAAAATGAAAAGTAATAAGCTTATTTTAGAATGAAGTTAAAAAATATTTTAAAAACTACTGGGAGTCTTCATATCCTATTGGGATTATTAATTATTTTCCTACTAATTTTTTCTGTGGAAACTATCGCAGGCAATGCTTCAAGTGAAACATTGCTTCTTGTAAGAGGGACTGCAGATGTTGTAGCAGCTAGTAATTTAGGGATAGGATTCTTATTGATTATTTGCAGCTCTATCAAAGATAAAAAATCTTTAAAAAAAGTTTTATCAGGTGAACTAGCTTTAATGGCTTGTTTGTTAGCAGTAGCCTTATTCAATACTTTTAATGCTGGAACAATTGTTGATGGAGGTCCTCCACCTCCCTTTTGGATTGTTTTAATAGCTAATCCTCTTTTATGTATTTACGGATTAAATAAAGCCAACAAATGGAACGCTTACTAATTGCATCGATCCTTTTTTATGCCTCCAGCTCCTCCTCCAATTTAATAAAAATCGCCAACCCTTTATATGTAAGTAATAATACTTAGGTGTTGAATTAAGAACCTTGCCGTAATTAATTGCATATAAGACTTATAAGTTATATATGGATAAAGAACATTTAATTGATTTAATATCAAACAGTATGACCTGTGAGATTAATAATTTGGAAACTTATGAGAACAAATTCAATACCACTAATTACTTAAATAACCTAAACATAAATCAGTTGCGAATTATTTCTAAGGAATTTATTTTGTGATTTATGTTACAATTACCTTATCTCAGGTAGAGATAAGACTAAGCAATATTGACCAGCTAAAGAATTTTTGAAAAAGAATCCCACCTGCAAGAGTCAAATACTTTCTGCTTAACAAATTGTTTTGATCTATTCAATAGAGTAAATCCAAAGAATAAAATCACTTATTAAGCCTGTGTACATAAATTTAAAAAAAGTAATTAATGAAAAAACTAAACAAAAAATATGCTGACTTAATGCGCAAAGCTCAACAAGCTACTGGAAGAAAAGAAGCAGTTGGATTAATCCATAAAGCGGCAAAGTTAAAAAGTAAATTTGATCAATATGAGATGATGTAGTTTGATATTGATTGATAGTCGAAATAAGTCGAAAAAAAAAGAATTTAAGTGTATTTGAATGGATTTTTACTTTAAATTACTAGAAATATTATTCAATTTTCACATCTTATTAAGTCTATACAGTTTGGATGATTATTTATATACTTATTAAGTTCCATTGCTAATGTTCTAGCCTCGTAAGCGTCAGAAGCATAAAAACAATTTTCTAATCTTATATTTTGAAAATCACGGTAATGCACTGTATATGGCTTCAACATATTGTTTTTGTTTATTTTAATTTGCTAAAAAGCAAACATTCTACATATCAACCATGCATATATTTATAAATTAAAAGTACATCTTTTGTTGTTATCAAAATATATTCAATTAATTTATGTATTTAAAGATACTTATAAAGCCTTTAAAATTTCACACTGATTATGTTTTGAATCTAATTATTTAGATTTTAAAAATTTATTACATTTAAAAATGCCTTTAAAAGATCACAATAATCCAACTTTAAAACTACCATCGTGGGTTGAAAATGCAGTTGTTTATCAGATTTTTCCAGATCGATTTAAAAGAAGTAAAACATCATATAAAAAGAATAATTTTGAATTTATGAATTGGGAAGATCCCCCAGAATTACAAGGTTTTCGGGGAGGAGATTTATTCGGCGTTATAGAAAGATTAGATTATCTAAAAGGAATTGGAATCAATTGTATTTATCTAAATCCAATTTTTTCTTCAGCAGCTAACCATCGTTACCATACCTATGATTATTTTAAAGTTGATCCTATTTTAGGAGGGGATGAGGCACTTTACTCTCTAATTGATGAGGCGCATAAAAGAGATATTTTTATTGTTTTAGATGGTGTATTTAATCATTGTGGCAGAGGTTTTTGGCCTTTTCACCACATAATTGAGAACGGTAAAAGTTCTCCCTATAAAAATTGGTTTAAGTTACATGAAACTCCATTTAAGGCGTATCCAAAGGAGAATGAAACCTGCGGTTACGATTGTTGGTGGAATGATCCTGCATTACCTAAATTTAATTTTGAAAATAAGGATGTGGAAGATTTTCTTTTATCTGTTGGGAAATACTGGGTTGAAAAAGGTATTGATGGCTGGAGATTAGATGTGGCAGAAGAGATCCCTTTTTCTTTTTGGGATAAATTTAATTATGAAATGAAAAGAATCAATTCAGAAGTTTGGGTTGTAGGAGAAATTTGGGGTGATGCTAGAAAATGGTTAAATAAAAAATATTTTGATGGGGTGATGAATTATCGAGTTGGATGGAGCACTATATCTTGGGTCGCCGATTTTAAGTTAAATTCTCCCTATAAAAATTCTTTTTACCCATTAAAAAATTTAACTTCTAAAGAATACATTAATATTTTAAAGATTACGGAATCTTGGTATTCTAACGAAATTAATAATGGAAATCTCAATTTATTAGATAGTCATGATGTGCCTAGGGCACTAAATACATTAGCTAAAGATATTAAAAGTTTAAAACTAGCACTTTTCTTACTTTTTATAAATAAAGGAGTTCCGTGCATTTATTACGGAACAGAAATTGGTTTATCTGGGGGGGCCGAACCCCATTGTAGAGAAAGTTTTCCTTGTAATAATAAATATAATGATGATATTAGAGAGTTCATAAAATCTATAATTGAATTTAGGAAAACATATAGAATTTTTATAAAAAATGGAATTAAGTGGACATCTCCAGAAAAAGATATTCTTTGCGGAAATTTTAAATCAAAAAAAAATAAAATTACAATTTACGTCAATAGAAGTAGATTGAGCGCATTCAACTTATCAAAAACTGTTTCAAAAATAATTTTCAAATCAGAAGAATTTAATTTAAAAGAAGTTTTACCTCCTCAATCTTTAATATGTTATTTAAATTCAATATAGCGGAACTAATTTATTTCTTCATCTGTAAAATCTTGCCAAATATTAATTATTACTTAAGAGAAATTAGGAGTATACGAAACGCTTATTACTTACCGATATTTTTGAGATTTAATTTCTTCATAAAAAATCTGTAGATCCAGATTCGTCTTGGAATTTAGAACAAATTGATTTAACTACTTCATATGTTGGCTTTAGCAATATTTTTTTCTTGATCTGGATTAGCCATTTAATTTCTATCTACTACTTCTCCTCCATACTCCCTAGCTATTACATCTAAACACCTAAGAATATCTTTGTTCTTCAATAGTTCTGTTTGCTCTAAATAATTTAGAAGAGTTCTTATTTGTTCAATGGTATTTTCTTCTAATTCCTTCATTCGTACTTTGTTGTCATCTGCAAATAAGGATAGCAATTATTCTTTAGCCCATTGATTCCGATCTCTCGATGTTTATTAAATTGAAGATTTTTAAAAACCAAATGGCTGACGAATTTGCAATGCTTGTTTAGCCTTTAAAAAGTGGGTAACGCGATTAGTTTTATGTCTGATAATGGGGCATGGTGGAAAGGTGCAGTTATTTACCAGCTTATCCCTCGCAGCTTTGCGGATGGTAATGGAGATGGTGTTGGAGATTTACAGGGTCTGAGTAGCAAATTGAGCTATTTGAGATGGCTTGGAGTTGACGCTATTTGGCTCACACCTATTTTTCCGTCACCCTTGCAAGATGGTGGATATGACATAACAGATTTTAAAAACGTTCATCCAGAGTTGGGAGATCTTTCAGCATTTCACCGGTTTCTGACAACTGCGCATGAACATGGGTTGAAGGTTATTCTTGATTTAGTTTTGAACCACACTAGCTATCTTCATCCTTGGTTCCAAAGAGCACGCTGGGCACCGAAGGGGAGTAAAGAAAGAAATGTTTATGTTTGGACAGATGACCCTTCTCGCTACAGCCTTGCGCCTGTTTTATTTCGTAATTTTGAAGAATCCAATTGGGAGTGGGACGAGGTCGCAGAACAATATTTTTTGCATAGATTTTTGAGATGTCAACCTGATCTCAATTATGAAAATCCTTGGGTTCAGGATGAAATGCTTGGTGTGATTGATTTTTGGCTGGAGAAAGGGGTTGATGGTTTTCGCTTAGATGCTGTCCCTTTTCTATATGAGGAGGAAGGAAGTCGTTGCGAGGGACTCCCTCAGACACATTCTTTTTTGAGGAAAGTACGTAAGCGTGTTGATGCTCATGGACGAGATGTATTGCTATTGGCAGAAGCTATTCAGCCAGTGGATGAGATCTCTCCTTACATTGCAGGAAATAATGAGCTTCATGGTGCCTTTAACTTTGCTCTTACTGCACATTTATTTGCAGCTGTGGCAAGTGGTAGTTCTAAAAATCTTGAACTTTGTTTGAACGAGGCTCAAAACGCTGTTAGTGGGTGTAAATGGGCATTGCCTCTTCGTAACCATGATGAACTTTGGCTTGGTGATGGGCACTTGGTTCCTGATGAGATTATTCAAATAATCCGAACGGGATTGAGTGCTGGCCATGGACATTGGTTGAACTGGGGGATTAATAGAAGATTAGCTCCACTTCTCAAAGGAGATCCCCTTGTGAATAAACTTTTAAATTCTTTGCTTTATAGCCTTCCAGGGATGCCATGTTTGTATTACGGCGATGAGCTCGGGATGGGTGACTGGCCTGGCCTAAAAGATAGGGATCCAAATCGTACTCCTATGGCATGGACGCCTGATAGAAATGGAGGATTCTCTAATGCCCCAGAACCGTTGTTAGTCCTTCCTGCAATTACTACGCCTGGCTATAATTATCGTGTCATCAATGTTGAAGTACAAAAGCAGCTCCCAGGGTCTCTTTTGAACTGGCATCGTCAAATGCTTACTTGTAGACGGTTATTACCTGCTCTGCGGCATGGAGATTTTGAATTATTAGATTCAAACCATCCTAGTGTAATCATCTTTACTAGAAAAATCGATAGCATGACAATTTTAATAGCTGCTAATTTATCTAGTGCTGGAGCTACATTGTCGCAGGATTTGAGTAGGTGGAAAGGTGCTCGTGCTAGGGAGGTTTTATGGGGTTGTGAGTATCCTAACCTTGGACCTGATTGGTTTATTTATCTACCTCCTTACGGTTTTAATTGGTGGCTTATAAGTGAAGTTGAGACAGATGGTCTTGCTGAGGAAAAGATAGAGAAGGTCAACGCTTGAGTTTATTATTTAGACAAGTCCAAATTAGATTTTGGAAGATTTCTTTCTTCTAGTTTCTGCTGAACGATTGGGATTATTCGTTTGGCTTCATTGATGTCAATCATTGCAAGTCTATTCCTGCGGGCCAAAATATCTGTGGTGGTACGGGCATGTTCATTGTCAATTGCATGTTCAATTTCAGCTATACAAACTGGTATTACCTGACTTAGTGGTTTTCTTTTTTCAATAGGAGCTTTCAGAATTACTGAAAGAGCCTCTAGTCCAAAATTTGATTGGAGATGTTCTATTTGTTGCTGTTTACATATTGAATCTGGCAGGAATCTGCTCAATTCTTCTCGGTCTTTGAGTAGTGATAAGCGAGTTTGATGACTATCGCTCTTGCAGCCAATTAGAGGGATCCTTTTTTTATGGGATAACTTAATATCCAAGATTTTTTCAACTTCTTGAAGAGTGTCAAGTGCTATTTTTCGTGATGTAGTCCATTTCCCGCCCATAGCACTAATCAGTCCGCATGAAAGTACCTCTATTTCATGTTCCCTAACAACATCACTGCTATTCATATCATGTTTGGATGGCATTAAAAGAGGTCTGCCTCCTGACCATCGGCTGCTTATGGTTGGTTCCTTAAGATTAGGGAACCAACTATTGATGTGTCTAATTAAATAAGATTCTTCAATAGGAGAAGGCCAATTGGCCTCGTCAATATTACATCTACTATCGGTAGTCCCAATTTGTGTACGCCCAAAAAATGGTAGGACAAATAAAACTCTACCGTCATCAGTGGAAGGAATAAGAAGTCCTATACCTTCAGGACATAAATTTTGTTCGATAACCAAATGCATACCTTTACTAATGAGAATTCTTTGCTCTACATTTGGATCTGCAAGATGTCTTATCTTGTCTGATCCAATACCAGTAGCATTTACGACTGCTTTGCATTCCCATGATTGCTGGCTTCCATCAATACCCTGGCTAATCGCACCACATATTTGTCCATTTTCTCGATATTTAAACTCTAAAACTTTGCTATAGGTTTTGATATGTGCCCCTTCTCTCTCAGATGTCAGCGCTAATAATAAGTTTAATCGTGCATCATCAAAATAACCGTCTTTATATGCAACTCCTCCATCAATACTACCCCTTAATAAAGGTATAGCTTTATTAATTTCTTCTTTAGAAAGTAGCCGACTTGCTCCAATATTCGAGCTTCCTGCAAGTATGTCATATGCTTTAAGACCTAACCCATAGTAGGCCTTGTTAAAACAATTCGGGGTAGGTAAAGCTAGCTCAATACTTCTTGCTAAAAAAGGTACTTCATTCAACCAGAACCCTCTTTCGAGTAGAGCTTCTCTAACAAGCTTAAGTTGTGAAAGGTCTAGAGTCTTAAATGCCAACTCTAAATACCTGACTCCACCATGTAGAAGTTTAGTACTTCTACTACTCGTCCCACCACCAATATCCCCTGCGTCTACAAGACCTACCTTTAGGCCTCTTTGCATAGCTTCGTAAGCTACAGATGCCCCAGTAGCTCCTGCTCCAATTACAAGTAAATCAACATTTATTTTATTCATGCCAGCCAAGACTTCTTTGGACAGCTTCATTCCATTTTGAGAGCCATTTTTCTCTTTCAACCTCATTTATATTAGGCATAAACACTTCTGAATCTTTGTGCCTTTCTTTAATTAGATCTTCGATATTGTCAATTCCACCACAATGAAAGCCTGCGAGCAAGGCCGCTCCTCTTGCGGTACTTTCTAAATTAATTGGCCTTCTCACCGGTAATCCAGTTGAATTTGCTTGTGCTTCTAGCAGTGGATTGGAAGCTGCAGCACCCCCGTCCACTGCAATCTCTTTCAGCTCTTGCCCTAGAGATTTTTCAGCAGCCTTAACTAATGTTGCTACTGAAAGAGCAATTCCTTCGAGAGCAGCGCGGGCAAGATGACCTCTTTGTGTATCTCTTGTTATCCCAAGAACTATGCCACGAGCTTTAGGATCCCAATGAGGCGACCCCCAGCCAGTAAATGCAGGGACAAACATCACACCTGCGGCATTCTCTACTTCATTTGCAAGTGTATTTATTTGATCGGCACTCTTTATGATTTGAAGATTATCTCTAAGCCACTGTACAACCGTCCCAGCATTAAAAAGGCTACCTTCTAAACAGTATGTTGGGTTTCCTTTCTTATCAGTCCACCCCACCGTAGAGAGTAGCCCACATTTAGAACGATGGATTTCCTGCCCTGTATTGACTACCAAAAAGGCTCCAGTCCCATAAGTACACTTGGAATTACCTTTATCTAAACACAACTGACCTAGTGTCGCAGCTTGCTGGTCGCCTAATAAAGCTTGAATTGGCACGCCTCCAAATGGGAAGTGTGATTCAATCCTTCCAAAATCACCCTGACAAGGTACTAGATTTGGTAATGAGTTTTTATTTAAGCCTATTACCTCACAATAAGGTTCCATCCATTCCAATAGCTCAATATCAAGTAATAGAGTTCTACTTGCGTTGCTCATATCAGAAAGATGCTGTTTGCCTCCTGATAGTTGCCATAACATCCAGCTTTCTACAGTACCGAAGCAAAGATCATCCTCAAATAAAGCGGTCTTTGCTTCTTCTTCATTTTGTAAAAGCCAAGAAATTTTGCTTGCACTGAAATATGGATCTAGTACAAGGCCAGTGCTTTTGCACCATTGTTCTTCTAACCCTTCTTTCTGCCATGCTTGACAAATACCTGCTGTACGCCTGTCTTGCCATACAAGGGCAGGAGCACAAGGCTTGCTGCTGCTTCTCCTCCATAGGATAGTTGTTTCTCTCTGATTAGTAATCCCACAACTTATTACAGAACCACGTTGCTCAGGAGTTATTTTTTTCTCTAATAGCTCCATTGCTTTTAGTTGACTATTCCAAATATTATTTGCATCTTGTTCAACCCAGCCATCAGAGGGAAAGTTGATTTCTAAAGGAGAGCTTGCACTAGCTATAATCTCACCACTACAATTAAAAATTACTGCTCTTGAGCTACTAGTTCCTTGATCAAGAGAGAGGATTAGGGGCTTATCTTTCATTGTAAATCTTTTTATTTATTACTTACTATGGGCTGACCAATTCAGTGGAATGCAAAATAAGAATTTAATTCAAGAGAAGTTTTACCTCCTCAATCTTTAATATGTTATTTAAATTCAATATAGCGGAACTAATTTTTTTCATCTGTAAAATCTTGCCAAATATTAATTATTACTTAAGAGAAATTAGGAGTAAAGGAAACGCTTACTACTCGCACCTCTTGATAATATTATTTCTTCTTACTTGAATATTTGCTGCAATTTTTTCCGCTAAAGTTGGACGATTTAGTGGCTCTAATATTAAATAAACTCTTCCTGATTTTTCTAAATAAACATATTCTTCTAATAAATCTCTTTTGAGAAGTCGATAGATTGTTTTTGTGGATTTATATCCTAATTTTTTGGCTGCATAGCTAATAGTAAAGGCTTCAATTTCGAATGATTTTGGTTTCATCTTACAAAATTTACATTAGGTGAGATTAACTGCTATGCAATGATTCTAGTCCATTTACCTGATCAGGAATTTGTAAAAGTGTGTCTAATTTTTTAACCCTTTACCTAGTAGATTTTTGGGCTCCGAAATCACTCACACACTTACTCTGGAAAGGACCCAAAAGTTAATAATATCGTTTTCTTTTTTCATAAATAATTTCGAAAGTTTTTTATTAAAGTTGCCTAATGTGTCTATACATCTTATGTGTCTGAAGTGTCCAATGTCTTTTAAGGATTAGACAGTTTAGTCACCTAAGACATCTAGTCAGTTAAGACAGTTGTTGGTGATATTTTAAAAACTACGCATCTACCTTTATCAGTTCTTCTGGTTTCACTAATTAATAAACCCTTTCGTTCTAATGCCCTTAATGACCTAAGAGCAGACCTATCACCAATCTTTAAAGCATTTTTAATATCACCAGAAGTTACTTCTTGAGGTCTTCTATCTTTTACCTCTTCAAACACCTCAGCTTGACTGTCTTGTAATCTTGCGATTTTCTCTTTTTCCTTCTGCTTTTCTATAACATCAGTTGCATTCCCCTCCGTTTCAAAACCATATTGAGTTTGCAAAATTATTGCCTCTAAAGACATTCCTCTACCTTCAGTTTCAAGAAGTATTCTTTTATCCTGACGATTTTCGTCTCTATTAAACCATTTTAAATTTACAACTTGAGATACTGCAGCGGGAAGAGCAGTTGAACCCCTTGAAGCCATCACAGCACCAGACCCTAAACTTTGTTTGCCACTGTGGTGGATGACAATTGTAGTTACTCCAAAAGGAGCGACAACCTCTTGAAGATCTCCAATAGGTCCAGCAAAACTTGCGTCAGCTTCTTTAACTCCAAGAGGTGCAACAACTTTCGAGTAACTATCTATTAACAATAAACATCCTTCATGCTTGCTAACCAATTCTCCAATACGAGATAATCCAGAGTCATCAAGATGCAATGATTCATTTTGAGTAAATAAGCCAACTATTGGATTTAATAATTTCCATTTATCTTTTCCTATTCGTTCTGCGAGTCCAAATCTATTTAGAAGTGGTAACCACCTTGACCTAGGCATGTCAGTCCCCACAATAAAAACTGGAGGACACTTTCCAATGAACTTTTTGCCCAAATAGGAATCTTCAACGCCTCGACTCCATTTGCCAATCAAGTCAACAACTAAAGTAGTTTTTCCAACTTTAGGAGATGCAATAAGAAGGTTTGTATCTGATTTCATTATTAAATCCTCGACTAGCCAAACCTCTTGTGGTGCATTTATTTCCATGTCTGGAGCGAGCATTGTTACAAGTCCTTTAGATCGTTTACGACCTTCCCAAATCTTTGCTCTGATTTCACTATCTCTAAGATTCAAACCAAGATTTTTTGCTTTATCCCTTAAGTAAACTATCCTGTCCTTTGGTTGGATTTCACAATTACCTTTAAAAAAGGTATCTACTTCATCGTCAAATGTATTTAAACTTTCAGTAATTGTTTTTGCTTGAGACTTTATTAAACTTTTTAATTCTTGCTCAAGTTGTTTTTCTGACACAACATAATTACTTTGCAATTTAGCTTTCCAAGCTAGCTCATCATTTTTATCTCCAGCTTCTCTTGCAAGTGCGATCTCACTAAGCAGTTCATCATAGGATTTAGGTTTTGCCATTATTACCCTCTTTCTGATATCGAATTGTTGGTTTCTTGTATCTACTTTTAGGTTTATGGTCCTTCTTATTTTTTGTTTCTTCTACATCACCTGTTATGTTCCTACGATCAGATCGTAGTTTTGGGGTGATACCTGTTCTTATCATGAACATAAGTTCATCAGCTTCAATTTCATACAATTTGTCAGGCTCTTTATAGTTATTCTTTTCCATTTTTAAAGCCCTCTACCTAATACTTCTTTTACTAGAATTTTTCTATACCTAGCTCCCTTTTGCTTCTTAGTTTCTGCGGAATGTTTAAGTAGTGCTTTTCTGCACTCCTCTAATCCATAAACACATTTCCCTTTTTCCTTTCCTTCACCTACTCGATAGAAGTGTTCTCCCGCTACAAATACATTCGCTTTTTTTAACTTATAAACAGTTCTTTCACTGCAATATAGATACTCAACTAACTTAGGAAGCTCTATCCAGTTTGTAGTAGTCATTAACCTTTGAAGGATTATTCTTCAACTCGTTATATGCAGTAAGAACAGAAGGATTCGTCATCACGAGAAATCCATTTACATTCACACCAGATTTCTCAAAGCAAATTAAATCCATTGCAATTCCAACTGAATCGTGATGAGTCAAGTTAGAAGCTTGGAGCTTCTTTCCTTTGAAAAACTTTGGTGGTCTGTTGCGTGTTCTCAATATATATGGAGTTGTTTGTTGATAATCCCCGCACTTATCGAAGGTGCATCAAATAAAGTCGAAGGTCACTACTGTGGGCTGTTTGAAGGTCGCAAATATCTGACAACTTTATTATTGCCGAGATCTGAACTAATTCAACCTAAAGATGCACACATGGTTTCGAAGTTCCGTGGCTTTTTTATTACAAATCCAACATATTCTACGGAAATTCCACGGATACTTTTGAGACTCTATTTTGGTATATCTGAGATCGACTGCTATGACTATCGGGGCGACAGGATTCGAACCTGCGACCTAGTGCTCCCAAAGCACCCGCGCTACCAAGCTGCGCCACGCCCCGCT
>LUMT01000946.1_pt1 | contig 12359 bp, 15 predicted proteins | sample 729741 | NCBI WGS metagenome assembly LUMT01 (sample SAMN03860299, study PRJNA289734) | marine metagenome | biome: seawater column; feature: ocean; material: water; isolation source: Red Sea water column Station 192 - depth 50m | place: Saudi Arabia: Red Sea | collected 2011-10-15 | depth 50 m
TCGCAATTGTGTATGCTTTACTTTATGGAAAGAAAGAAGTTGCAAATCCTTGGGGAGAGGGAGCTGATACTCTTGAATGGACACTGTCTTCACCTCCACCATTCCATCAGTTCGAGACTTTACCTAAATTCAAAGGATAATTTAGTGGATGCTAAATCCTTAGAAGCTGGTTATAGCAATAATTTTCTTTTAAGAAAATTCAAAGGTTATTACGAACTAATGAAACCAAGAGTTATGTCCTTGGTTATCTTTACAGCATTTGTTGGAATGTTTTTGGCACCAGGGCAGATATCAATTCTAAATAGTTTACTTGTAATTGTTGCTATTGCATTAGGAGCTGGTTCTTCAGCAGCCATCAATATGTGGTTTGATGAAGATATAGATAAAACTATGGAAAGAACAAAACTAAGACCAATTCCACTTGGAATAGTTTCAAAAAATGAGGCACTAGTTGTAGGAATATTAACAGGTACTATTTCTTTAATTTTGATGCAATGGTTCTCAAATTCATTAGCAACAAGTTTACTTCTTTTTACAATTCTTTTTTATGTATTTATTTATACATTTTGGCTTAAACGAACAACTTCATTAAACATAGTTATTGGAGGCGCAGCCGGAGCAATTCCTCCAATTATTGGATGGACTGCTGTTGTTCCAGAATTAAGTTTTTTACCAATTAGTTTATTTATAATTATATTTTTCTGGACCCCACCGCATTTTTGGGCCTTATCAGTTTATAGATATAATGATTATAAAAATGCGAACGTGCCTATGTTACCAAATGTAAGTAGTATTGATGATACAAAAAAACAGATTGTTTATTATGCTGTAATATTAATTTTATCGAGTTATCTTCCATACTTAGATAGTAAAGTTGGAATAATATACTTAACTATTGTTACTATATTAAATTTATTATTATTTAATAGTTCGCTAAAGTTAAAAAAATCTAAAGAAAAAAAATCAATACCAAATTCTGAAGGATTAAAATTTTTTGCTATTTCAATCCTTTACCTATTCAGTTTATTTTCAGCATTGTTGATTGATCATGTGGTATTAAGATGAAAAATAGAAGAAGAAAAAATATTATAACTCTAATTATTTTACTTTGTATAGTTGCATTTTTTTATTTATGGACTCTGTTTAAGGCCAATATTTTTGGAGTATAATGACTAATACTAGAACAGCTTTAGGACTATCATTAATTGTTTTAACAATGATTACTTTAGTTGCGTTTTCGGTACCGTTATATGACTTATTTTGTCGTGTTACTGGTTATGGCGGTAAGACAAGTACATCTGAGTTTCTTTCATCATCAATTTTGGAAAGAGATATTAACCTTAACTTTAATGCTGACGTTAATGACTTTTACCAGAAAAGGTTGGTCCTTATTTTATTAAGACTCAGTGTTTCTGTTTTGAAAAGCAGGCTTTGAAACCTGGAGAAACAGTTGAAATGCCTGTTGTGTTTTATATAGACCCTTCAATTAACGAAGATCCAACAATGAAAGATGTTGAAGAGATAACGTTGTCATATACCTTTTTTAAATATATAGAATAATCAATGGCTAATAAATCAACAACAGGGCAGAAACATCCATATCATTTAGTTGATCCAAGCCCACTTCCATTTTTATCATCAATAGCTGGTCTTGCAATGGCTGCTGGTCTTGTATTTTATATGCATTATGGAACTTCTTGGCTCCTCATTCTAGGCACTATTGGTTTACTAACTATTATGTTTCTATGGTGGAGAGACGTAATCAAAGAGTCAACTTTTCAAAAGGTTCACACACCTGTTGTAGAACTTGGATTAAGATATGGAATGGCGCTTTTTATTGCTTCAGAAGTTATGTTCTTTGTTGCTTTTTTCTGGGCTTTTTTTGATGCAAGCTTAACACCTAAATTACCTATAGAAGAATTTTCAGAAACTTTTGATAGTAATGGTGCAGTTGGAATTTGGCCACCAGAAGGTATTAAAACCTTTGATCCACTTGATGTTCCTTTTTTAAATACATTAATATTATTAATGTCAGGTACTACATGTACATGGGCTCACCATGCTGTTAGAGAAGGACATAGAGATCAAGCCATTCAGGCATTATGGTGCACTGTTGGTCTTGGAATTTTCTTCTCATTTATGCAGGGTGTAGAATATTATGAGGCAGCTCATCATTATTTTAGTTTTACTGATGGAATATATCCATCAGTATTTTATATGGCTACTGGTTTTCATGGATTTCATGTAATGGTTGGAACAGCATTCTTAGCTGTTTGTTTGTATCGTGTTTACAAAAATCATTTTACCCCAGATAGACATTTTGGTTTAGAAGCAGCAGCATGGTACTGGCACTTTGTTGACGTAGTTTGGCTGTTCTTGTTTGTCTGCGTTTATGTTTGGGGTGCATAAATTAAAAACTTTCCCATAAAATTTTTTTTATTTAGTTTATTTTGTATTGCGCTGACAATATTTTTAGGAATTTGGCAATTGCAAAGACTGGAATGGAAAGAAAAAATTATAGCCGAATTTAATGAACTAAAGGATCAAAAACCACTTTCACTTTCAATGGGAAAAATGAAGTATCCAAACATTGATGAGTTTACTAAAGTTATCACTTTAGGAACTGTTGACAGAAGTAAAAAAATTTTTTTCCCTGCTAAAACATTGAATGGGATTTCTGGTGTTAGAATAGCTAGTTTATTGTCAGATAATCATGGTAATAATTATTTAATTGATGAAGGTTGGTTTGAGCAAAGTAGATATGATTATTTTAAAGACAATAATGAAATAATAAATGCTGAAATTCTAGGATACATCCGATATCCAACTCAAAAAAAGATGTTTACTCCCGAGAATTCTATCTCTTCAAATGAATGGTATTATTATGATTTGGAGCAAATTCAAACTTTCTTAAATGTTAAGATCAATCAGAAATTTTTTATTAAAAATATGAGCAATTATGCAGAGAATTTCTTAATACCATCATCTCAAAATCATAATTTTTCAAATAATCATTTGCAGTATGCAATTACATGGTTTTTGATGAGTTTTTCTTTTTTGATTATTTTTATAATTTATTTATTTAGGAAGAAAAAATGAAAACATATTTAAAACTTAAAGAGATCTTTAATGAAGCTTCACTGACATCAGATATTGCAGGTATTTTACACTGGGATATGGCAACAATGATGCCTAGCAGCTCAAGAGATCAAAGATCAGATCAATTAGCCTATTTATCAAAACTTAGTCATAGTAAAATTTCATCTTCTGAAGTTGGTGATTTAATTGAAGACTCAAAGAATCTTAATCTAAATAACAGTGATCAGAAAAACTTAAATGAAATGGATAGAGAATATAAATTAGCTTCTGCTATTCCAACGGAGCTTGTAGAAAAAATTTCAAAATCTTCAGCTAAATGTGAAGGTGTTTGGCAAGAGGCAAGGGAAAAGTCCGAATTTAATTTAGTAAAAAAAGATTTAGAAGAACTTATAAATTTAACAAAAGAAGAAGCAAATATTTTAGGGGAAACTTTTAAAGTTTCTCCTTATGAAGCACTAATAAATAAATTTGAACCTTCTTCAGAAGAAAATAAAATATCTGAAGTATTTGATGATTTACAAAAATTTCTCACACCACTTATTGATAAAATTATTGATAAGCAAAAAAAAGAAGAAACATTTCAATTTGAAACAAGTATTGATGAAGAAATGCAGAAAAATATTTCTGAATATATAATGAAACAAATAGGTTTTGATTTTACAAGAGGAAGACTTGATAAAAGTGTTCACCCTTTTTGTGGAGGATCTACAAATGATGTTAGAATTACAACTAGATATAATAATGAAAATCCATTTTCATCTTTAGATGGTGTTATGCATGAAACTGGACATGCATTATATGAGCTAAACCTACCAAAAGATTGGATGCATCAGCCAGCAGGTAAATCTAGAGGGATGGCCATGCATGAAAGTCAATCACTATTAATTGAAATGCAAATCACTAGATCTTTAGCTTTTAAAAAATTTTTATCTAATACTTTAAATAAAAAATTTAATATAAAAGACAAAGCTACAAATCCAGACAATCTTTACAAATTAGGTACTCGAGTAAATAAATCTTTTATAAGAGTTGAGTCGGATGAAGTAACCTATCCCTTGCATATTATTTTAAGATTTAATTTAGAAAGAAAAATTTTTAACAATGAAATAAATATTGCAGACATCCCAGATGCTTGGAATGATGAATTTAATAGATTATTTAATTTATCGATAAATAAAGACACTGATGGATGTTTACAAGATATTCATTGGTTTGCTGGATTATTTGGATACTTTCCAACATATTCATTAGGAGCACTCACTGCTGCTCAATTTGCGTCTCAATTGAGAACTGATCAAAAGGAATTAGATAATGAAATAGAAAATGGTGAATTTTCAAATTTAGTAAATTGGCTTAAAAAAAATATCCATGAAAAAGCTAGTTTTTTTTCAACTAATGAGGTTTTAGAACAGGTTACAAAGTCGCCTTTAAATGCTAAATATTTCAAAGAATATATTACTAATCGCTATCTTTAATGAAATATTTAAGTACAAGAGATGATTCTCTAAGCAGATCATTTAACGATATTCTTTATCAAGGATTATCGAGAGATGGCGGTCTCTATTTACCCCAAAGCTGGCCCAAAATAGACTTACTAAGTTTAAAAAATAAATCATACGAAGAAGTGGCATGTGAAATTATTTTTCCTTATGTAAATGAAAATATAGAAAAATTAGATTTACAAAAAATTTTAAATGAAACCTATTCAAATTTTAATCATGAAAAAATAGCTCCATTAGTAGAATTAGAAAATAATAAATTTTTATTAGAATTAATTTATGGGCCTACTTATGCTTTTAAAGATTACGCTTTACAATTTCTTGGTAACCTATTTTCTACAAGTTTAGAGATGTCTCCAAAAAAAATTACTGTTTTAGGCGCAACTTCTGGTGATACTGGGTCAGCTGCAATTCATTCTTTCAAATCAAAAAAAGATATAAATGTATTTATTCTACATCCTCATAATAAAGTATCACCTATTCAACAAAAACAAATGACTACAGTAATTGATAAGAATATTTTTAATATTGCTGTAGATGGTAATTTTGATGATTGTCAAAAAATTGTCAAAGAACTATTTGTAGATGATGAAATACAAGAGTCTACTTCTTTAACTGCAGTAAACTCTATAAATTGGGCACGATTAATTGCCCAAGTTGTTTATTATTTTTGGGCTTACTTACAAACTGATAAGCAGCAAATTAATTTTATTGTTCCTTCAGGAAATTTTGGCAATATTTTTTCAGCCTTTGTTGCTAAACAAATGGGATTACCTATTGGTCATTTACATATTGCAACTAATTCTAATGATATCTTGAAGTCCATAGTAGACACTGGAGAAATGAAAAAAAAATCTGTTTTTCAAACATATAGTCCTAGTATGGATATACAAGTTTCAAGTAACTTTGAGAGGCAAATTTTTGAAAGTCTCAATAGAGATAGCAAAAGAGTAAATGAAGTATTTGAAAGCTTTTCATCAAAAGGTTTTTATCAATTTGATGACTCTGTTTTAGCTAAGTTTCAGCAAATATATAAGGCTTCCTCAATTGATGATAGCCAGACTCTGGAAACAATTAAATTTGTATATGAAAAATATAATTATATTGCTGATCCACATACTGCAACAGGACTAAAAGTATTATTAGATAAAAAAGATAATGAAGCATGGGTATCTTTGGTTTGTGCACATCCTGCAAAATTTGACAAAGCTGTGAATAAAGCAATCAATAAAGAAATTGATATACCAAAAGAATTGAGCAATCTCTTTGATAAAGAGGAAAAGATGACTATATTACCCAATAGTACTATGGATGTAAAAAACTTCATCTTGGAAAAAATAAGCAATGCATAAAATTACAACACTAGAAAACGGATTAAGAATAGTAACTCAAAATATGCCAGGGTTGGAAACAGTATCAATGGGTATATGGAATTTTGTTGGTGGTAGAGATGAAACAAAAGATATAAATGGTGTTGCTCACCTTTTAGAGCATATGGCTTTTAAGGGCACATCAACTAAAAATGCTCTTCAAATTGCCGAAACAATTGAAAATGTTGGCGGAGATATAAATGCCTATACTTCAAAGGAAATAACAGCTTATTATGTAAAACTCTTAGCTGATGATCTACATTATGGAATAGATATTCTGACAGATATTTTGCAAAATTCTACATTTGCTGAAGATGAACTTAATCGAGAAAGAGGAGTCATAATTCAAGAAATTGGCATGTACCTTGATACACCTGATGATATGATTTTTGATTATTGGCAAGAAAAAGCATACCCGGACCAGCCAATGGGACGTTCCATATTGGGTAAAACTGATATTATTAAAAATATTTCAAGAGACGAAGTTAAAGACTTCATGATGAATCATTATAATCCAAAAAAAATGATTATAAGTGCAGCTGGAAAAATTGACCATGATCAATTTGTAGAATCAATTAAAAAATCATGCACTAACCTACCAACTGGATTATCTACTGAAAGACAAAAAGCTGATTACAAATCTGGAGAATACAGAGAAGATAAAAAATTAGAACAGATTCACTTACTACTTGGTTTTGAAGGTATAGATTATCACCATGATGATTACTATTCTTTATTGGTTTATTCTTCTTTATTAGGTGGAGGTATGTCATCAAGATTGTTTCAAGAGATAAGAGAGAAACGTGGTCTTGTATATGGAATTTCCTCTTTTAGTTCATCTTATACTGACACGGGTGTTTTTGGTATTTATTGTGGAACAGGTGAAAATCAAATCCAAGAGCTCATACCTGTTTTATGTGATCAATTAAATGAAAGTCCTAATTCAATTACAGAAAAAGAAATAAATAGAGGTAAAGCTCAATTGAAAGCAAGCTTAATGATGGGGAGAGAAAGTGCATTTAGAAGATGTGAGAGTGCTGCTAGACAACTTCTGGTCTTTAATAGAATAATTGACCCCACTGAAACTATTAAAAATATAGATAAGGTTTCTAAAGAGACAGTTCAAAAGATTGCTAATGAAATTGTAAAAGGGCCAATAACTATATCAAGTATCGGACCGTTATCTAAACTTGAAAATATTGATAAAATACAAAATCGTATTAACTAAACTTTTCAAAAATTTTAAAACATTATTTTATTTTTATTTCTTCTTTAATTGAATGATTAAGCTCTCCATCTTCAGATGATAAATTCATAGACACTTTTATAGATTCACCTATTTTGATACTTCCTTCCGAAAATTTTTTTCGTATGTAATTTTCTATTTCACGTTGCGAGCTAATACCAACTTGTTTAAGAAATTTTCTAATCTCTAGATTTAAATTATCTTCATCCATGATTTACTATAAATTATTTTGATAGATTCATTCAATAATGTTATTAATTTTATATGGAAACAGCTTGTTTTGAAACTAAACTTGGTTGGATTACAGTGAAAAAAAACAGAGGTAATGTTTATTCACTTAGCTTTGGTAAAACAAATAAAACAATTGATTTAATTAACATTAAAAATCAGATTAATTTATATGCTTCTGGAAAACTTAAAAATTTTAAGATTAACTATTCTTTTGAAGGTTCCCCTTTGCAAAAAAAAATTTGGAAAGAATTATCTAAAATTAAATATGGTAAAGTTTCAACATACGGAGAAATAGCAAAAAAAGTTGGTACGTCTCCAAGATATGTAGGTAATGTTTGTGGACAAAATAAACTTTTGCTTATTATTCCCTGTCACCGCATAATTCGTAGCGATGGTAAACTTGGAGGATTTTCTGGAAGAGGGGGGATCAAGTTAAAAAAAAGATTACTCAACTTAGAAAAAAGTGTCTCATAAAATAATTATTCTTCAACATACGCCCTTAGTAACACCTGGGTACTTTACCAAGTTAATGAATGAAGACTTAGTAGAAACAACTATTATTCGATTGGACGAAGGAGAAAAGATTCCTATTAATCTTGATATATTTGATGGAATGATATGTTTAGGTGGACCAATGGATACTTGGATGGAAGAACAATATCCGTGGAGAAATTCTTGGCGGTAAAGTAATTAAATCTAATCCTCCAGAAATCGGGGTTCTAAATATTAATATTTTAGATAATAAAAAAAAGGATCAACTTTTTAAAAATTTTGATAATCAGATTAAAGCATTACAATGGCATAGTTACGAGGTAAGTGAACTAAATAATTCTGATGTTACAATTTTAGGTTCATCAGATATTACAAAATTTCAAATTTTTAAGTATAAAAACCATGCTTATGGCATTCAATTTCATATGGAAGTAGATGAAAACACAATAATTAAATGGTCCAAAGTTCCTGAATTAAAAAATGCTTTAGAAAAATATTTAGGCAAAAACTCCATTGATGAACTGGATAAATTGCTTAGAAATAATATTCAAGAAATGAACTATAATACTAAAAAATTATACGAAAATTTTAAAAATTTAATGACTACCTAACTGTTTCGTGTTTAAATAATTATGGAGATTTAATATGAAAAAAATAAAAGGCCCAGCAATATTTCTTGCCCAGTTTGTAAGTGATGATGAACCTTTCAACTCATTAGAGTCAATATCAAAATGGGCTTCTAATTTAGGGTATAAAGGCGTACAGATACCTTCATGGGATTCAAGATTAATTGATTTAAAAAAAGCTTCTGAAAGTAAAGATTATTGTGATGATATAAAAGGAATTCTTGAAAATAATAATTTACAACTGACAGAGTTATCTACTCACCTTCAAGGTCAGCTTGTTGCTGTTCATCCTGCATACGATATTCCTTTTGATGGATTTGCAGATGAAAAAGTAAGAGGTAATCCAAGTAAAAGAAAAGAATGGGCTATTGATCAATTAATGCAAGCAGCAGTTGCTTCAAGGAACTTTGGACTAAATGCACATGCAACTTTTTCTGGTGCACTAGCATGGCCATATTTATATCCATGGCCTCAAAGACCAGAAGGTTTAGTAGATGAAGCTTTTAATGAACTTGCAAAAAGATGGAAACCAATTTTAAATAAATTCGACGAAGCTGGGGTAGATCTATGTTATGAAATCCATCCTGGTGAAGATCTCCATGATGGAATTACATTTGAAATGTTTTTAGAAAAGGTTGGTAATCATCCAAGATGTAATATGCTTTATGATCCAAGTCATTTTATTCTTCAACATTTAAATTATTTGGATCATATTGATATCTATCATGACAAATTAAAAATGTTTCATGTAAAAGATGCTGAATTAAATCCAAGTGGGAAGCAAGGTGTATACGGAGGTTTTCAATCATGGATTAATAGAGCCGGCAGATTCAGATCATTAGGAGATGGTCAGGTTGACTTTAAATCTATTTTTTCAAAATTATCTGGTTATAATTTTGATGGCTGGGCAGTGTTAGAATGGGAATGTTGTATAAAAAGCCCTCAACAAGGAGCAGAAGAGGGTGCTAAATTTATAAAAGAGCATATCATCGATGTAACTGAAAAAGCTTTTGACGATTTTGCTGATTCAGGAATGGATGAAGAAACTAATAAAAAACTTTTAGGTATTTAGGAGAAAATTTAAATGACAAAAAGATTAAAACTAGGAATGATAGGTGGTGGCCAAGGAGCATTTATAGGAGCTGTACATCGTTTATGTGCAAGAATGGACGATAAGTATGAATTTGTTGCTGGTTGCTTATCTTCAACTCCAGAAAAAGCAGCTAAATCTGCTAAAGAAATTGGCCTTGATCCCTCAAGAAGTTATCCTGATTTTAAAACTATGGCTGAGGAAGAATCTAAAAGAGATGATGGAATTGATGTAGTCTCTATTGTAACGCCGAATCATATGCATGCTGCACCAGCAATAGAATTTCTAAATAAAAATATTCATGTCATTTGTGATAAACCAATGACCTCTACAATGGAAGACGCACATAAATTAGTTGATGCAGTTTCTAAATCTGATGCTCATTTTTTCTTAACTCATAATTATTCTGGCTATCCAGTCGTTAGAGGTATGAGATCACTTATTGAAAATGGAGCACTTGGAAAAATAAGAATTGTTAAAGGATCTTATTTGCAAGGATGGCTCGGATCAAAAGAGGAAGATTCCGGTTCAAATAAACAAGCAGAATGGAGAACAGATCCCTCAAGAAGTGGAGCTGCAGGAGGTGTGGGTGATATTGGGAGTCACACTATGCATTTATTAGAATTTATAACTCAATTAAAATTACAATCAGTTAGTGCAGATCTTACAACTTTTGTTGAAGGAAGAAAATTAGATGATGACGCGTCGATAATGATAAGATTAAATAACGGAGCTAAGGGCTCATTATCTATCTCTCAAGTTGCGACAGGAGAAGAAAATAATTTTACTGTAGCTATTTATGGAGACAAGGGAGCATTAAAATGGAGTCAAGAAAATCCAAATTATGCAACCTTTAGTCAAGTAGGAGAACCTAGCCAAATAATAACTAGAGGTGGTTCTATCAAAGTTGAGGGAACTGAAGCTAACGTTCGAATCCCTGCCGGTCATCCAGAAGGTTATCTTGAAGCATTTGCACAAATTTATTCAGATGCTGCCGATGTTATACAAAATAAGGAAAATAAGGAAGAATTATTAAAGATACTTCCAAATATTGATGATGGTTTGCACATTATGAAATTCATCAATGCAAGTGTAGAGTCTAGTAATAATGATTCTGCTTGGACTGATTTATCAACAATAAAATAGCTAATATTCCAAGCAAAACAGGGAAATATTACTATATGCGTTTTTTGCATATTAATGTTAACGATTATAATCTTACTAAAAATTAATATTAAACTAAATCAGTATTCACGTTCATCACCCTTTTGGGGTGACGGAAGTAGACGAAAGTCGAAGGAACGCATGCAAAGTTATTAAATCGTTCAATTTGCCTAAGGCAAATCGGAAGTAGGTTAAAACCGAAGGAACGCGGATCTTATTATTTAATTTCCATAGCTAAGCATGAAAAGTAACGCATGACTCAATGTGAGCCATGTACTGTGAAATTTATAATGGAGGATTAATGTTAAAAAAATCTATATATTTCATTAGCATTCTTGCCGTCTTTATGCTCTTTAGTTCATATGCAAGAGCCGAAGTTGATGGTGAAGTGCAATACATTTTAAATACATTCCTATTTCTTGTATCTGGGTTCTTAGTCATGTGGATGGCAGCAGGATTTGCAATGCTTGAATCAGGACTTAATATAGGCTTATATTCAATAGCTGGCTTAATGTTCTGGTTAGTTGGATACAATATGGCATATGGCATCCCGGCAGGTGGTTTTATCGGATCTCCACTTCCTTGGAGTGATGGTAGCGCTCTTGATACAGGTTATTCAGATGGTTCTGACTGGTTCTTTCAGATGGTATTTTGTGCAACAACATGCTCAATTGTATCTGGAACACTAGCTGAAAGAATCAAAATTTGGCCATTCTTTATTTTTTGTGCTTTATTAACTGGTTTCATTTATCCAATCGAAATGGGTTGGCAGTGGGGCGGAGGATACTTAGCGGAAGCTGGTTTCTCAGATTTTGCTGGTTCAACTCTAGTACATAGTGCAGGAGCAGCAGCAGCACTTGCTGGTGCAATTTTATTAGGCCCAAGATTAGGAAGATTCACTGATAGTGGTGAAGCAGCTCCAATGGAACCTTTTGCAAATTCTTCAATACCTCTTGCAACTCTTGGTGTATTTATCCTATGGCTTGGATGGTTCGGATTTAAAATACTAACTTGGCAGCTGGTGCAGGTGTAATGGCTTGTGCAGTAATTTCAAGACTAGTAACTGGTAAAACAGATGTTGTTATGATGCTTAACGGAGCATTAGGTGGTTTAGTAGCAATTACTGCAGAACCTTTAGCTCCTTCTCCATTCTTAGCAGTGATCATTGGTGCTATTGGTGGATTAATTGTCTTCTATGGTACAAGACTTTTAATATCACTTAAAATTGATGATGTTGTTGGAGCAATTCCTGTACACGGTTTTGCTGGAATTTTTGGAACATTAGTTGTTCCAATTTCAAACAGCGCAGCAAGTTTTGGAGCTCAACTTTACGGAATAGTAGCAATTAACGTCTTCGTTTTTGTCGTATCATTTATCATTTGGTACATTATGAAAATGTTATTTGGTATTAGAATCAGTGAAGAAGCTGAAAAACTTGGTACTGATAAATCTGAAGTAGGCGTAATGGCTTATAGCATCAGAGACTAATGAATTTAGTGATTAGCACATCAACTCCTTATAGTTGGTCACTAAAAAATGGGA
>LUMT01000785.1_pt1 | contig 12354 bp, 10 predicted proteins | sample 729741 | NCBI WGS metagenome assembly LUMT01 (sample SAMN03860299, study PRJNA289734) | marine metagenome | biome: seawater column; feature: ocean; material: water; isolation source: Red Sea water column Station 192 - depth 50m | place: Saudi Arabia: Red Sea | collected 2011-10-15 | depth 50 m
GACGTGAACTTATTAAGATATCAGAACAAATGATTGATAATGCTAAAGAAAATGATTTGGAAACAAATGGTCAAAATATAATTGAAAATTCTGAAAGACTTCTCTACGACTTGGCTGAAAAAGGAACATTTAATTCTTCATTAATAAAATTTGATGATGCCATGAAACAAACTATAGAAATGGCTTCTGCTGCATATAAAAATGAAGGAGGTATTGTTGGAGTTCCAACTGGCCTTAGAGACCTAGATGACAAATTAGGTGGTCTACATCAATCTGATCTAGTAATTATTGCAGGTAGACCATCAATGGGTAAAACCTCACTTGCTACAAATATTGCTTTTAATGCAGCCCACAATATTCTAGAAAGTGGAACTAAGTCCTCAGTGGCTTTTTTTTCTTTAGAAATGTCATCAGAGCAATTGTCAACAAGAATCATTTCTGAACAAGCAAGAATTAGCTCAAGTGATATTAGGAGAGGTAGAATTTCAGATGAACAATTTGATAAATTTCTAGAAACATCTAAAAATATTTCAGAGCTTCCGCTGTTTATCGATGAGACACCAGCGATTAGTATCGCTGCTATGAGTAACAGAGCAAGAAGAATAAAAAGATTGTATGGATTGAATTTGATAGTCGTTGATTATATTCAGCTAATGAAGGGGTCATTCAATAATAAAGATGGGAGAGTTCAAGAAATTTCTCAAATCACCCAGGGATTAAAGGCCATCGCAAAAGAGTTAGGTGTACCTGTTCTTGCTTTATCTCAATTATCTAGACAAGTTGAGCAAAGAGACGATCATAAACCACAATTGTCAGATTTGAGAGAGTCCGGCTCAATTGAACAAGATGCAGATGTGGTGATGTTTGTATATAGAGAAGGATATTATCTGCAAAGAAAAGAGCCAAGAGAAGCTACAGTAGAACACGCAGAATTGCAGGCAAAGATGAATGAGGTTGCACATTTGGCTGAGATTATCATTGGGAAACAACGACACGGTCCTATTGGTAAAGTAACTCTAGAGTAATCCCAAATCTATCCTAATTATTTTATTAATCACGCTAATTAGTTTTGGATATTACTCTAAGGATTTTAGACTTGATGCCTCCTCTGAAACACTTTTAATCGAAGGTGATCCTGATCTTAAGTACTTAAAAGAAGTAACAAATAGATATGGTTCAAAGGATTTTTTAGTTTTAACTCATACACCTAATGATGGTATGATAAGTGACAGTGCAATAAATAATCTTCTTAGCTTAAAATATAAGCTTCAAAGCTTAGATTGGGTACATAGTGTTATTACTCTCTTGGATATACCTCTTTTAGATAGTTCTGATGCGCCTCTCCAGGAAAGGCTAATGAATTTTAAAACTCTAAAGGATGAAGGTGTTGATAGGGAGAGAGGTTTTAAAGAAATTTTAGCAAGTCCAGTTTTTAGGAACTTTGTTATTAGTGAAGATGGAAAGACAAGTGGAATAATTGTTTACATAAAAGAAAATGAAAAATTAAATGATATTGAAAATAAATCAGATAAGGAAATTCAAATATTCAAAGATCAAATAAAAAAAAAGAATCATAATAATATCCTAGAAATTAGAGAAGTAATCAAAAGTTATGATGATATAGGAAAAATTCATTTAGGTGGTATACCAATGATCGCCGATGATATGATGAGCTTCATAAAAAGCGATATCATAGTTTTTGGTTTAGGTGTGCTTGCATTTATTATTGCAACCTTATGGTTTGTTTTTAGAAATTTAATTTGGGTTGTGGTCCCAATAAGTAGTTGTTTCTTTTCTGTTATAATTATGACTGGTCTTCTAGGTATTATCGGATGGAAAGTTACTGTAATTTCCTCAAACTTTATTGCATTGATGTTAATTTTAACTATGGCAATGAATATTCATATGAGCACTAGATTTATACAATTAAGAAAGTCTTTTCCTAATAAAAGTGATTATGAAATAATCTCTTTAACTACAAAAAAAATGTTTTGGCCAATACTCTATACGGCTTTAACGACTATTATCGCTTTTTTATCATTAATATTTAGTGAAATTAAACCAGTCATAGATTTTGGTTTAATGATGACTTTTGGATTAATAACATCATTTATTATTACTTTTACCCTGCTTCCAAGTTTATTAAGTTTTTTAAAAGATAATAAAACTTTTTTGAAGGAGGATGTTGACTCCAAAATAACTTCGTCATTAGGAAAAATTTCTATTAATTTTAAAAATCAAGTTTTTATAACTACTGCGATAGTAATTATTTTAAGTATAATTGGGATAAGTAAATTAGAAGTTGAGAATAGTTTTATAAATTATTTTAGTAAAAAAACAGAAATTTATAAAGGTATGAAATTAATTGATGAAAAACTGGGTGGAACAACACCACTAGAGGTAATTTTAAAATTTCCAGAAAAAAAAGAAGACACATTAGATGAAGATGACGAATTTGAAGATTGGGGTGATGAGGAAAAAAATGATGAGAAGTATTGGTTTACAAAAGATAAAATAGACTGAAAATATTAAAAATGAGATAATTGATCCTTATATTTCAATAAAAGATAATGAGGCTCGAATAAGTTTAAGAATAATTGACTCTCAAAAAGATCTTAAAAGAAATGAGCTAATTAAAAAAATAAATCATGACTTACAAAAAAAATTTGGATTAAACGAAGATCGGTACAAATTAGCTGGAGTGATGATCTTATTTAATAATTTATTACAAAGCTTATTTAAATCTCAAATTCTTACTTTGGGGCTTGTCATGCTGGGTATTTTTGGAATGTTTGTTATCTTATTTAAAAACATCAAGTTATCTTTAATTGGAGTTGTCCCAAACTTTATAGCAGCTTTTTTTATTTTAGGAATAATAGGTATGCTAGAGATACCTCTGGATATGATGACTATCACAATCGCCGCTATTACAATAGGTATAGCTGTTGATAACAGCATACACTATATCTACAGGTTTAAAGAGGAGTTCAACAAAATTAATGATTATAAAAAAACCTTAAAAACTTGTCATTCAACAGTTGGTGTTGCAATCCTAAATACCTCAATAACAATAGTCTTTGGTTTTTCTATTTTAGTTTTATCTAAATTCATACCTACAATCTATTTTGGAATTTTCACAGGATTAGCAATGTTATTTGCAATGATTTCTGTTTTAACTTTACTTCCATCTTTAATATTAGTTTTTAAGCCATTTGGAAAATAAGAATATATGTTTGAAATAACTCTAAAATTTTTTGGAGAAATTTTTAATTCGATTTCTTCTATTGATTTAATCTATATATTGATAACTATTCTTTCACTAGTTAAATGTTACAGCAAAGGATTTGTCTTAAGTATACTTTCAATGTCAAAATGGCTATTGGCGTATATTATAACTTTGATTGTATTTCCAAGATTTAAACCATATGTCAAAGATATAATAGATAATGAATATGTACTTGATGTAGGACTTGGGATAACAATCTTTATTATAGTTATCTTTTTAATATTGTTGATTAATAAAGGGATAAGTAGAGCAATCAAATATACTGGTATAGGAAGTTTAGATACTGTTTTTGGATTCTTTTTTGGATTTATTCGAGCGTATATTATCTCCATATGTATATTTTCAGGAGTGCATATCGTGTATAATTATGACAAATGGCCAATAAATTTAAACAAATCATACACCTTTCCATATCTTGAAAAAGGTAGTAATTACTTACTGAAAGTTTTTCCAAATGAAAAAGCATATCAAGAGTCTAAAGAAAAAATTGAAGATTTATAATCCTAAGTTAAATGAAGAATGTGGAGTATTTGGAATTAGCAATATAAAAGATGCATCAGCCTTAACTGCTCTTGGATTACATTCTCTCCAACATAGAGGACAAGAAGGGTGTGGAATAGTAACATTTGATGGAGAAAGATATTATTCAGAAAAAAGATTTGGATTAGTTGGAGACAACTTTAATAAGGAAAAAGTTCTGGATAATCTTAAAGGTAATTTTGCAATCGGTCATAATCGATATAGCACTACTGGAAATAATACATTAAGAAACATTCAGCCTTTTTTTGCGGATACAAATGCTGGTGGAATTGGAGTTGCTCACAATGGAAACTTAACAAACTCAATTTATTTAAGAAATAAACTTGTTGAAGAGGGTGCAATTTTCTACACAACCTCTGACACTGAAACAATTGTTCAACTTATAGCAAAATCAAAAAGATTAAAAACTATTGATAAAATAATTGACGCAATATTTCAAATTCAAGGTGGATATGCATTAGTTATGCTAACACAAAATTTACTAGTAGGTGTAAGAGATCCTTTCGGAATAAGGCCACTAGTCATAGGTAAATTAAAAAATAGTTATGTTCTTGCTTCTGAAACCTGCGCTCTAGATATTATAGGGGCAAAATTTATAAGAGAAGTTGATAATGGTGAAATTGTTTTAATAGAAAATGATAAATTAAAAAGTATTAAACCATTTCCAGAAAAAAAGATTAGACCTTGTGTTTTTGAATACATTTATTTTGCAAGACCAGATAGTATTTTAAGTGGAAAAACTGCATATGAGCATCGTAAAAATCTGGGAAAAGAATTGGCAAAAGAAAATAATATTGATGCTGACATTATTGTGCCGGTTCCAGACTCAGGTAATGCTGCAGCTTTAGGTTTTGCGCAACATTTAGGTAAAAACTATGAACATGGATTAATTAGAAATCACTATGTGGGAAGAACATTTATAGAGCCAAGTCAAAAAATAAGAAGTTTAGGAGTTAAGCTTAAACTAAATGCTAATCAAACAACAATAGAAAATAAAAAAATTATTCTTGTTGACGACTCTTTGGTTAGAGGAACCACATCTCATAAAATCGTAAAAATGCTTTATGATGCTGGTGCAAAAGAAGTTCATGTGAGAATTGCTTGTCCTGAGATTAGATACCCAGATTTCTATGGAGTTGACACACCAACGAAAAAAGAATTGTTAGCTGCCAATAAGAATAATGATGAAATCTGTGAATATATTGGTGCTAAGTCATTAAAATTTTTATCTGTCCAAGGTATGTATAAAGCTATTGGATTTGATAAAAGAAATGAAAATTATCCACAATTGACAGATCATTATTTCACTGGAGACTATCCTGTAAAACCTATTGACGAGTTAGGCGATAGTAAGATAACACAACTTTCTTTACTTAGCACTGCATCAAATAATTAATTTATGAAAAAAGTAAGTTTCACAGAAATGAAAAATGGAACCAAAGAGGACTATCTTTTTCTTGATAAACATGAAAAAGATTTTGCAAGTAAAACAGCAGATAGAATATTGAAATTTATGTCTGGACTTACTGAAACTTTAGAGGGATACCAGGTTTCAAGATTAGAACATTCACTTCAAAGTGCTACAAGAGCTTATAAAAATGGTGAAAGTGATGAAATGATTGTGGCTGCTTTGTTACATGATATTGGTGACGAACTAGCTCCAATGAATCATTCCGAATATGCTGCTGCGATACTGAAACCATATGTGTCAGAAAAAACTCATTGGATTGTTGAAAAACACGGTGAGTTTCAGATGTATTATTACGCTCACCATTTGGGGGGGGACAGGAATAAAAGAGATGAGTATAAAAATCATAAATATTACCAAGATACTATCAATTTTTGTGAAAAATATGATCAAAACTCTTTTGATCCAAATTATGACTCTTTACCGTTAAATTTCTTTAAACCTTTTGTTAAAAAAATTTTTTCGAGAAAACCATATTCTTCACTGTAAAATTTTATAAGCTGTCTAATTAAATATGACTATTTCTAAAGAAAAAATTATTGAATATTTCAAATCTGGAATAAAAGAAAAGAAAAATTTCAAGATAGGTATTGAGCATGAGAAATTTTTATTTAATAGCAAAAACAATAAAAGAATTGATTACTCAAAAGTAAAAGAAATGTTTTCTGCTTTAAATGAATTTGGTTGGAGTCCGAATAAAGAAGGTGAAAATATTGTAGGTTTAAACAAAGGAGGTAAAAATATTACTCTTGAACCAGGAAACCAAATTGAATTATCTGGAGAGAAGCTTAATAATATTCATGAAGCATGCTCAGAGTCCTATGATTATTTATTTGAGCTTAAACAGGTCACAAAAAAACTTGATATAAATATTGTAAGCACTGGTTTTGATCCCATTTCAAAGCTTGAAGAAATTCCTAATAATCCCAAGCAAAGATATAAACTAATGACAAAGGATATGCCATTAGGAGGGGAATTAAGTCTAGATATGATGTATAGAACTTGCGGAACTCAATTAAATATTGATTATTCCTCAGAAGAAGACTTTTTCAAAAAATTTAAAGTAGTAAATTCAATAGTTCCAATTTCTATAGCTTTATTTGCTAATTCATCAATAGTTGAAAAAAAAAATAGTAATTACTTATCTTATAGATCGAAAGTATGGCAAAATACTTCAAGGGGAGGACTTCCAAAATTATTTTTTGAAAATTTAAATTTTGAAAAATATGCTGATTTTATTATAGATTTTCCAATTTTATTTATACAAGACAAACAAAACTATTTATCTGGTAATAAATATACTTTTAAAGATTTTATGAAGGGAAAGATAAATGAAATAAAAAATCGTCTTCCAACTGAGAGTGATTTATCATTACACTTAAGCACTATATTCACCGAAAATAGATTAAAAAAGTATATTGAATTAAGATCTATGGATACTTGTGGCTGGGATTGTCTTTGTGCAGGACCTGCATTTTTTATTGGAATGTTGTATGGTAATTTAGAAGAAGTTTATAATTTAATTTCTTCATGGGACAAGGATAAAATAATTAATGCTTATCTGGATGCTCCTAAAAAAGGTTTTAATACTCAATTAATGGGTAAAGATCTTTTTTATTGGGCATTGACTTTATTAGAAATCTCAAAAAGAGGATTAGATAATAGAGATATATTAAATAAAAGTGGAAAAAATGAAAGTTTGTTTTTAAATCACTTGCAAAAAGTTATTGATAATAGAACAACAAATGCAGATCATATGATTAATAAATTTTCTAAAAACGAAGATTTAAAAGATTTATATGATAAATAAAATTGTTGCTATACAAGGAAACCACCCCTCTGAACTTAATCCAAAAACAGATACGAGTGTTTTTTTAGCAAATGAAATTCAAAAAAAAAATTATAGAATTTTCTATTATGATCCAAAAAATTTATCAATTATAAACTCAAAAGTTGTAGCTGAAGGTTTTTTTATAAAGTTTAATTATAATAATAAGAAATTTTACAGAATTTTAAAAAAACAAAAATTGAATCTTATTAGATGTAAGTATGTATTAATAAGACAGGATCCTCCTTTTAATCTAGAGTATATATCTTCAACTTTTATACTTGAGACACTTAAAAATAAAGTAAAAATCATCAACAATCCTACAGCAATCAGAAATATTTCTGAAAAACTTTATTCAGTAAAATATCAAAGGTTTATGCCAAATACAATTTTTACACAAAATATAATAGAGATTAAAAATTTTTTTAAAAAGAATAAGCATGTGATTTTAAAACCAATTCATAGTTTTAGTGGAAATGATATTCACTTACTTAATAAATTTAAACTCAAATTTATTCAAAGATTAATAAAAAAACATAATTATATAATGTGTCAAAAATATTTACCCAAAATAAGCAAAGGAGATAAAAGAGTATTTCTAATTGATGGAAAAATATGTGGTGCTATATCCAGAGTTCCTCAAAAAGGCTCATATCTAAGTAATATGAGTAAAGGTGCAACAGCAAAAAAAACCCAATTAACAAAATTTGAAAAAAATATTTCCAAATTAATTGCTAAAGATTTGAAAAAAGATCAAATTTATTTTGCTGGGATTGATTTTATTGACCAAAAACTTAATGGGGATATAAATGTTACATCCCCCACTGGTTTAAAAACATTATATGATATTTCCAAAGTTAACCTCGCTAAAACTTTTTGGAAATGTCTAAAAGCATGAAAAACTTGACAGATCAACAAAAGGGATCGTTACTTGCATTTGTTGCTGTTATGTTTATAACGCCCGACTCTTTATTTATTAGACTTTCTAATATTGATACATGGGGTCTTGTATTTTATAGAGGAATAATTCCATTCTTAACTGTTTTTTTTGGGATGTTATTAATTTACAAACTAAATTTTTTTAAGATACTTTTAAAAAGTGGTTACCACGGTTTTATCTATGTAGTTACTTTTAGTATTACAAATATCACTTTTGTAGTTTCTATTCAAAATACTAATGTAGCAAATACACTAGTAATGATAGCAACTGCACCAATGCTATCAGCCATACTAGGATCAATTTTTTTAAAAGAACCTCCTGATAAAAAAACATTGGTTTCAATAATTATTACTTTTGCAGCAATTATTTACATTTTCTTTGACTCCCTAAAATTAGGTAACTTTTATGGAGATATTTTAGGGTTTATTACCGCTATTGGTCTTGCTGTAGGTGCGGTTACTATCAGATCTGCAAAATCTAAAAATTTGGTTCCAGCTGCAGTGGTGGGCAAGCTACTTGTTGCTACTTTTGCTTTATTATTTATTGAGAGTTTTGCTCTTTTAGATAATGATCTTATCATAGTTCCTTTAATGTGTATTTTATGCGTTGCTATACCATTTGTATTAGTAACTATTGCTCCAAGGTTTATCCCAGCTGCTGAGGTAAATCTTTTCTTCCTACTAGAAACAATAATTGGTCCAATTTGGGTTTGGTTGATCATAAAGGAACAGCCTAGCATTGAAACGCTTCAAGGTGGAGTAGTTATAATTGTAACCATCGCTATTCACTCATTTTTGAAATTAAAAAAATCTTAATCTCCGTCACAATTAAGTCTTGATTTAATAATAGATGGCGGATAATTAGCGCGATTTTATGAATAAAGTTTTAAAGAATTCTTGGGCATTGTTTTTGGGTATGGGGTTTATAATGATGGCTTATGGCTTCCAGGGGTCATTACTTGGAGTGAGAGCTGTTCAGGAGGAATTTAGTTTAACAGCAACTGGTTTTATGATGTCTGGTTATTTTATTGGATACTTTATAGGAGCAGCCACTATTCCAAATATAATTTCAAGAGTTGGCCATATTAGAGTTTTTGCAGCTTTTGCGTCTTTGGCATCATTAATTATTTTAATTCATTCAATTTTGATCCATCCATTTATATGGTTCTTATTAAGAGTTCTCACTGGAATAAGCATGGTTTGTATTTACACAGTTGCTGAGAGTTGGCTTAATGATAGATCTAGTAATAAAAATAGAGGAAGTGTTCTATCAATTTATATGGTGATTCTTTATGGATCAATGGGAGTCGGAATGTTTTTGTTAAACTTCAGTGCTCCAAAAAATTTTGAACCATTCATATTGGTTTCTGTGATCACTTCATTAGCATTGATACCTATTTTGCTTACTAAAAAAAAACCACCCACTTTCAAAAAAATTAATGCTATGTCATTTAGTGAACTTTATAAATCTTCACCATTTGGAATGGTAAGTTCTTTTTTCTATGGAACAATTCAGTCTGCTCTTTTCACCTTGCTGGCAGTTTATGGAACATCTATGAATTTCACCATTTTCGAAATATCAATTGTAACTTTTTTACTAGCAATTTCTGGTGCAGTCGCTCAATTCCCTGTAGGAAAAATTTCTGATGTTTATGATAGAAGGAAAGTAATTATTGCATCAACTTTTGGAGCTGCAATTTTTGCGCTAATCACAATATTTGTTTCTGGACAAATGTATTTACCTGATGGATTAGCAACAAGTAAAAAATGGTTTTATTTATTTTTTATATTGTTTTCTTTTTGCAGTTTACCCATGTTTTCATTAATTCTTGCTCACACAAATGACTATATTACTAAAGATAAATTTGTTGCCGCAGGTGCTGGACTTCAATTTACATTTGGTTTAGGTGCAATGAGTGGTCCTTTTTTATGTTCAATATTTATGGATCAGTCTCTCTATATGCTCAGACATTTTAGACAGAACTTGTTTTTTAGTTAATTTGTCTGTTCGTATTAAAATTGCATCTTTTACTTTAACCAATGGGCTATTCTTTCTTTTTTTATCCATTGAAGTTCTCTTAATTAAAGATTTTCTAACATTTAGTAGAGAAACCTTCTTTTTGATATCTAACCATCTTCTATAACTTGCAACTTTAATATTGCACTTAAAATAAAAAGCTAAATCATATTTTGGATTTTTTGCTAATATTTTACTAGCTATATCTCTGCCCTCTACACAAATCTTTTTATTTTTTTTGATTAATGTCCTTTGAAAATTATTTACTATTTTTCGAATATTCTTATTTTTAGCTATAATTGCAGCATGGTTGCTGATTTGTTCAGAGTGTAAATTAAATTTAACTATTTTTTTATAAGAAATATTTTTAAATTTTTTTTTTAAAAAACTAATACTGTTTTTTGGTTTATGATTAATGATTTCTTTACTAGCATATCTATACAATAATCCTGAATTAATAAGTAACAATTTGTATTTTTTTGAGATGAGTTTTGCTGCAGTACTTTTTCCACTTGCTGACTCTCCATCACAAGCTATTATTAATTTTTTAAATTTTCTCACTTAACTTTAATAATATTTAGATTTGTTTAATGCAAAAAAATTATGAATTTTAACAGATTTTTCAGAAATTAATCACTTACAGGTTGAAACTCAAAATAAGCACAAATTAACTCATTACAAAACTGAAATATTGAAAGTAAGTCAAATATTTGTTTCTATTCAGATTATAAAAATATGCCTAGAAAAAAAACTAAACAAAAAAATTCAAAAAAAAGTATAGGGATAGTTAAGATGGGTAACTTAGCTCCTAAATCCTTTTTAAGTAATGCTTTCTCTAATTACAAAAAAAATAAAGAACTTAATAAGATTAAAGCTATCAAATTAGAAAAATTGAAAGAAAAAAATCAAATCCTTAAAGAACGAAAAGATCTTAAAGTTTGGGAAGAAAGACTCATAAAGGAAAGCAATAGATTAAAATTTAGTGAAGATGAATTAAGGTTAAAAGAAAAAGAGATCAAAATTAAAGATGACGCACAAAAGCTAGAGGCGTCGCGATTGGTAAAAAAAGACGAAGAATTAATATTAATAAGTAAAGAATTAAGAGCTAAAGAAAAAGAATTAAAGCTTAGAGATGAGGCACAAAATAGAAGAGATATCGATTTAAAAGTTAGAGAAGAGGAGCAAAGAAACCTTGAGCTTAAAGAAAAAAGAAGAAAAGAGAGAACCTTAAAAATGATTAAGGAAGAGGAGGAAAAACAGAAAGAGCTTGAGTATATTAAAATAAAAGAGTGGGAAGAAAAATTTGATAGAGAACAAAAAGCAAAAGAACATAGAGAAAATTTAAGAGAGGAAAGATTAAGACAAAGGGAATTAGAAAAACTTAAATCATTTGAAAAAACTGAAAATCCAGTTGATAAAAATCTTTCCTCTGGTTTGGAAAAATTTAAAGTTGATGTAACTAAAGAAAATTAGTTTTTTTGATTAGGAAAATAATCCTTTAAATAACCTTCTCTGTAAACATCTGCTGTGCAACAATGAACCCCACCGCCAAATGCATATGCGTCTCTTAATTCAACTGGAACAACCTCCATTCCTAACTTATCAAGTTGTTCAGCTTGGTAAACTTCACTTTTTTCAACACAAACTGTTTTTGGATCAAGAACTAAAACATTCATTGATAGCCACACTGACGAATAACAAAGTGGAGGTGGTTCGTTATGAGCTGGTTGAGCACTATCAATTATTTTCCACCCATTATCCTCAAATAATTTTCTTTGTTCCTCTGGAAGTCTTCTTTGAGGATTATTTATAATTAGACCTTCTTTAATTGGTGTAAAGGTTGCATCTATATGAATTGGGTAAGGATCTCCAGGAAAATTAACTGCATGAACTCTATGATCTTTAAAATGTCTTCGAAGCCAATCAATACCCTTTAAGTTTGTTGTAAAACCATGTTGAACAATTAGGTCCTTCCCGAATCTAAGAACATCTGCTGCATCGAATAGGGGCTCTTCTTCAGTAGTTACAAAAAATTTTTCTTCAGTCCATTTAAGTCTTTTTTGAATTCCAATCTTATCTGACAAATAATCCTCACGGTAATCAGCATCTGTCAATCTAGGCTTTGGAGCAGTCTCATGACGCATATTCTTATCTTGCTCAAAATATTTTTTAATAAGAGGTCTATAATTTAAATATTCAAACCATCTACATCTATAACTCATTGTTGCTTCAAGCATTTCATTACCCACTGTAAGTATGATGTCTCTTGCTGGCAT
>LUMT01000763.1_pt1 | contig 12333 bp, 15 predicted proteins | sample 729741 | NCBI WGS metagenome assembly LUMT01 (sample SAMN03860299, study PRJNA289734) | marine metagenome | biome: seawater column; feature: ocean; material: water; isolation source: Red Sea water column Station 192 - depth 50m | place: Saudi Arabia: Red Sea | collected 2011-10-15 | depth 50 m
GTTCGAGATCATGTCAATCCTTCTCGTCAGCATGGTCCTGGGAGTCTCGCTCGGACTAGCGGTCGCGGAGCCATTCAACGGATTCTTCGGCGGGTTCGGGTTCATATTCCAGCTGTTCCTTGGTCAAAGCGCGCCCATAGACAGGGAACTGGTATGGCCATGGGCCGAGCTCGTCCTGGTCAACGCCATGGTCCTAGCAGCCGTGGTCCTGTCCCTGCTGGTCACGACGAGGAGGGCACTGGGAGCGGACCTTGCCACAGTGCTGAAGGGGGAGTGAAGGATGGACGTGATACTCAAAGCGGACTCCCTGTACCACATCTACGAATCCAACGCAGAGGACGGCAACGTTGTCGCTCTGAGAGGGCTCAGCGTCTCCATCAGGGAGGGCGAGGCAGTGGCTGTGGTCGGTCCGAGCGGGTCTGGAAAGTCCACCCTCCTGAAGTGCCTGGGTGCCCTCATGAAGCCATCTGCGGGGTCGGTGGAGCTTGCGGGCCGCAGGGTTACTAGGCTCACGGGCCCCGAGCTGGTGTCCCTAAGGCAGCAGACCGTGTCCTTCATTTTCCAGGACTCGAACCTGCTCCCACACCTTAACGCGCTGAACAACGTCGCACAGCCACTACTCCACCAGGGAGAGTTAGCGAGGCCTTCGAGGAAGAAGGCGCAGGATCTGCTCGACAGGCTGGGCGTGGGGGACAGGGCGCTAGGCATGCCAGAGCAGCTCTCAGGCGGGGAGCAGCAGAGAGTGGCCATCGCAAGGGCCTTGATTACGAATCCCAAGCTGATCCTGGCCGACGAGCCCACCGGGGCCCTCGACCCGATAACGAGCAGAGAGGTGCTCGCTCTGTTCAAGCAACTCCACAAGGAGGATGGCGTCGCATTCCTACTCGTCACCCACAGCAAGGAGGTCGCGGCTTTCTGCGAGAGGTCCCTCGAACTAAGGGAGGGCCGGTTCATCGCCCAGCACGGTGGAGACGTGGACATAGCGGACCTCACGGATTCCAGGGAACTGATAGTGGACGACTCCGGAACCGTTACCCTGCCACCCGACGTGCTGCTGGAGATAGGGGGTCCTGGGAGGTTTGAGCTGCCTGAGGTGTCGAGGGATCTGCTCCACCTTGAGAGGGTGGAGGACGATCGCATCTACCTCGATGGTTCGGGAACGATGAAGCTCTCCAGCACCTGCCCAGCATGCTTCCACCAGTACGGGGACAGCGACGAGCAGCTCTGCCCGGAATGCGGTAGCAGCAGGCCGATGGTTCAGGCCTGAGGAAGGGAGAAGTTCTGCGGCTTGGCTATCCCGAGGTCTGCTGGCAAATCACGTGTCTTCACCGGTAGAGTGACTGGTATCATCTCCCTGCCTATCAGAGCAACCCTGCTCTCCCTCCTGTCCGAGAGGACCTCCCTCCCGACCATTGGGGCCAGCTCGTGGGAGAATTCCATGACCTCGGTGTGGCTGGGCATGTTATCGATAGAGAGGTTGTTCCTGCTGTTCCCAACGAAGACGTAGCCCTTCGCCTCGATGAAGTCCGGGTCTGCGAGGTTATCCAGTCTCGCGAAGTCCTCGTGGTAGCCCATTGACTCGTTCTTGATTAGTGTGTGCCGGCACACGGTTCTCGTATCCAGGCTGGGTAGCAGTTCGAGGGTCTGCTCCAGCTTGTGGAAGGCCCCCTGGTCGAACTTCGGCTTGCATATCCTGTCGAATATCTCCTTGTTGGGGGCGTCGACGCTGACGTACAGCTGGGTCGGGAGTGGGTCTAGGTTCTCGATCACCTTTGGTAGGCTGCCGTTTGTGACAAGGAACGTGCTGGTGCCATGCTGGTGGCAGATGTCTAGGAACTCGCCGAGCCTCGAGTAGAGCGTCGGCTCCCCGTTCAGGGAGATGGCGACATGCTTTGGGTTCTGGGCCTCCAGCCACTTATCCCGATCGGCCTTCGGGTTACCTCCGTAACCGGTCAGAAGCCTCCTGTGCCCGCGCACGGACTCTAGGTAGAGTTCGTACGGGTCGTCATCGATCTTGTTCAGCGTGTCTGAGTGAGGCTCCCTCCAGCAGTAGGTGCAACCCAGATTGCAGGTGTCCACATTGGGTGCCATCTGCATGCATCCATGGCTCTCGATTCCGTAGAAAGTGCCCTTGTAGCACGAGCGGTCCGCGATCAGCGACTGCTTCGTCCAATGGCAGACCTTGACCCCACCGTGCTCTCCGACAAGCTGGTAGCTCTGCTTCGATAGCCTGCTTGCTATGCTTGGGTCGATCTTCGTCACCGGGCTCTGGACCATGTTCTACGGGTCCTCTGGGTCGATTGTTTGCCTTGAATGATTCCTAACCGAACTTGATGCCCGTTCCGTATGCGAATATCTCGACGGCCTTGGTCCCCTTCGGATTGGAAGGGGGTGTCATCTCTGCAGTATCTATCCGCACGTTCAGCACGTCCTGCCAACCGGCTGCCTGAGCCTGCTCCCTCAGCCTCTGCTTTGCCTCTGCCCTGCCGACGGAGATGACCCTGTGCATGACGTCTACCCTCCCTCCGAAAAGCTGGTTTATCCATGCGATTAGCAACTGCCAGTGGCTCGGAGAGTACACGAAACTGGCGTACACGAGTCCGGAATCGGATACCCCGCCTACAATGTTGGCCCCCTTGAGGGTGGATAGGGGGTCCTTCCCGAAGTGCTCGATCGAGGCACTCTCCCTTAGCACGACGCTGTCCATGCGCTTGCGCATGTTCCTTTCGCTGAACAGCACCCCATAGAGGAACATGACTGGAGTGACTACTGTCCACAGGATACCGAAGACGACGAATGGAAGGATGATGAGGAAAATCGGGCCGAGGCAGAGCAGGGCTATGGCGGGGGAATCCTCGCTCCCTGCCTCCTCCGCCTGGGCCAGGGCGATGCCAGAGAACATCAATACCGTCATCAGCACTGATGCGGTAATCGTCCCCACTCTGGCGTCTATGGATCGCATTCGACCACCCGGCTACTCGACCATTACCGCGGTGCCGTATGCGAAAAGCTCGGAGGCTCCAGCAGTTACAGCGCTGGTAGCGAAACGGACGTTGACGATCGCATTGGCTCCACGTGCCTGGGCGTCCGCGACCATTCTTGCGATCGCCTCGTTCCTAGACTCCTCCAGTAGCTCGGTGTAAGCCCTGAGCTCACCACCACCGATGTTCTTGAAGAGCGCCCCGATGTCCTTCCCAATGTGCTTGGCCCTCACCGTAGAGCCACCAACGACTCCTAGGTTCTGTGTGATGACCTTGCCTGCTATGGTCTCGGTGTTGACGACCAATATTCCGTCTCTTATGTGCTGCATGACGTTCGCTAGCAGCATAGGGACTTGAAGTTCACTCCTCGCTCGAATGGAAGGCAGACGGCACCTCGATCTTGGTCAGGGGTCTTGTCTTGTAGGATATCAGGACGAGCCCAGCCACCAGGGTTAGCTCGCACATGAGCACGCCGGCGTAGGAGGCTACTTGGTTGAACAGGGAAATGAAACCAAGGTCAACGCCATCGGATGGCATCTCGGTGTAGAAATCACTCGTCCATGAGACAAGGACGTGTGTCGCGTATAACTGGGATATGGCGTGAATCCCTACCCATCCCCATGCTAGTTTGAGGGCAGTATCCCGATCATCGGAGCTCCACATCAACAACGCAGTCGGAATTGATAGCAGGAAGAGCAGTGCTGAGGATGCAGCGCCAACGTCCCATACCCTGGAGTCGCCAAGCGAGACGAGTTCCTCTATGAGGCCCTCGCAGGCTTCTCGATCATCGTCTTCTGCGCATATCTCCTCCGGATCAATCTCGGCGACGACGTCGCCCATCACAATTCCAGTGACTCCAAGGATAAGCGCATTGAGGAGAGATGCCAGTCCCAGGACTCCGATGAAAATAGCCCCACCCTTGAGCCACCATGGAGATGCTGGTCGTATTCCCGCCTCGGATACGCGGATGCTATCGATCACGCTATTCGGAAGGGGCCGTCCCCCAAAAGGGCTCACTCCATGGAGCCCATCTCAACCCTGTCATCTGACCTGATCATTGTGTGAATGCACTGCCTCGAGGGATTTACTATGAAGCCGAGCCTGAGGAAGTTCCTGCCCAGGATCATCCTGTGTTTGAGCTGCGACCTGTCTGCAAGGCACATCTCCACGTCGAAGTCCCTAGACGCGATCTCGATGGTTGTCCTGATCACGGGACGCAGTGTCTCGTGTCCTCCCGTGTCCCTGATCCTCCTCCACTTATCGATTGGCCTCTCGAACCACTTACCTTTTTCCTCGAGCTTGAACCTTATCCTGCTCTCCGGTACCGACTCGATAATCTCGATGTCCGCTGCGTGAAGCGTGTTGGACCACGCGCCGGTGTCAATCTTCGCGAGAATGGGGGCCCTCTGGATCTCCGGGAGCCCGACCCACTCCCTCCATCCTACTACAGCCGGCCTAATCACGCGCTCACCGAATCTCGGGCAAAAGGGCCATTCTTGAATCAAACGGTAGGCAATATGGTTGTCAAGGGACAGGCGGGTTTTTCTGGCTGTCAGAAAGTATTGAATCAGCATGACAAACTGTTAAACCCGTCTAATAGACAAAAAAGACCATGGAAATGAGGTGCAGTGTTTGTGGTAACGGCTATGATGTTAGGGACTACAACGGCGGTCTGAGCTCAGCGGCCGTCCAGCAGGCCAGAAGCCCGGGCATAAGGAATAAGGTCAGGCTGTGCCCAGATTGTTATGAAAGAAGGTTGATCGAGGTTCAGACAAACTACTGGAAAGAACACATTGCCGAGGAAAAACTCAGGAATGATACCTGATATCCTGAGTTACAGAGGTCGCTCAATAGACCTTCTCAGAACCCTTTGACGCGCGGGAGCATCAGTGGCCTACGTATAACGCCGGGAAGGTGCAATGATAGGGATTACCAAGGGAATTTGGCGGACCACAAAAACAGGTCATTGATGATGACTTGTATGCCGAGTAGTACAGAACCAGTCAGCATAAATCCAGAGCCTTCGATGCCATCTTGCCATGCTCCGTAGGCTATCATAATGAGCAGAATATTCCCAACGGAAGCTAGAGCCAAAATGCCCACTACCAAGAACGGCGTCCAAGCGTAAGAGTTGTTCATGTGGAAGATAGTACTGTCTATCCAGAGCATGGATGGGATCAAAAAAAGTGCGTACGCCAATAGAAGCCTGGAAGCACCATTCCCATCGGATTCCCCCCAAGGCCATCTAAAGGAGCCTACTAATGTGGCATCGAGTTGGAACAATGCTACCCACCAATACATCAGAAACCCCACCGCTGCTAGTAGCATGAATGGGACAATGTATGTAATCCAAGAATCTGGGATTCCACCCCAAAGAGAGGCGCCATCATCAATTCGAGAGAGTGCAAAACCATATGAGAACAAAACTAATGGTCCTGAAATAAGAGTGAAGATTCGAACAAAATCACGATTCACTATCACGTTTGGTGATTAGGACTCTGCCTCTTAATGACTTGTATGAGCCCTATGTATGGAAGCGATAGTCTGAGGTTTCGGAGGTGGGGCCCCCTCAGACTTGCCCATCGCTGGTAGATTGGAGAAAATGTAGCATACCTAGAGTCGAACCTCGACTGAGTTCGCTGCCTTCTCGGCCTTTTCCCTGGCTTCGTCAATACTGGCCCCTAAGGACAGGCATACTCCCAATCTCCTCTCCCCCTTGACTTCGGGTTTTCCGAACAGCCGCAAATCCGTATCATCCTCTTCGAGAGCTGATTCCAAATTCCCGAACGAGGGGGATTTGGATGATCCGTTGCCCATTATGACGTGCGAGGCGGATGGCCCATATTGTCTGATGTTCGGAATGGGGAGACCGAGGATTGCCCTTGCATGCAATGCGAACTGAGAAAGATTCTGGGAAATCATCGTAACCATGCCAGTATCGTGTGGTCTCGGTGAGAGTTCGCTGAAGATTACTTCCTCCCCCTTGATGAAGAGCTCGACTCCGAAAATACCGTGCCCACCGAGGCCGTCAGTGACGGCCTTAGCCATCCTCTGAGCTTCCATTAGAGTAGCTTTTGTCATAGGCTGTGGCTGCCATGATTCCTGGTAGTCTCCATCCTCCTGTCTGTGTCCGATAGGATCGACAAAAGTAGTACCATCCCTGTGCCTTAGGGTCAACAGCGTTATTTCGTAATCGAAGTCAACGAATCCCTCGACAATTACCCTCCCAGCTCCCGTCCGTCCTCCGTCCTGGGCGATTGACCAAGCCCGACCCATGCTCGATTCGTCATGGACAGTACTCTGCCCCTTCCCCGAAGAGCTCATGATGGGCTTTACCACGCAAGGGAACCCTATCTGAAGACAGGCTTCTTCGAAATCCTCCTTTGTGTCTGCAAAGGCGTATTCGGAGGTTTTTATGCCCAAATCATGTGATACGAATTTCCTTATTCCCTCCCTATCCATAGTCAACTTAGCAGCCCTTGCCGTAGGTGTGACGCTATATCCCTCCGCCTCCAATTCGACGAGCGTATCGGTCGAGATAGCCTCTATCTCGGGGACTATATGATCGGGCCTCTCAGACTCTACCAGGGCCCTTAGGGCACCCCCATCCTGCATAGGTATCGTGTAACTCTTGTGGGCTACTTGCATGGCGGGAGCGTTCTCGTACCTGTCGACGGCTATGACCTCGACACCGAGTCTCTGGGCGGCTATGGCGACCTCTTTGCCAAGTTCGCCCGAGCCAAGGAGCATTAGCTTAGTTTGGCTTGTAGTATTTGGAGTTCCTATTGTGGTCACGAGAACACATCGAGCCCGGGCATTTGAAACTAGCGTAACCCCTTTTTTTCTACCCCAAATCGGGAATATACCAGACTGTGATTCACGCGAATTGTGTCAAAGTCGGTTCTGAGAATGGTTCAACTGTTCGATCTTGTGGTACTTGGGAATTAGTCAAATCATCTTCCTGTTGTATAAGGAGGAGACTGCGACCAACCCAACGATGAAGACCAAGCCGATTAGAGCTGCACAACCCATGGTCAAGTGAGTGGGATTCTCATTATGAATGTTGGTGAAGCAGCCCAACGCAGTTGCGGGATTGAATTTGAGGAAGTAATATTCTGGAAGTTGGTCTGCCGAGGGGCTTCGATACCGGTAACAGGCTACAGACTGGCTCGTTTACGTATCTAAGGGGCATTGGGTATCCCTCTGGCTCGCGAATAGGAAGTAAGCAATCGTTGAAGTACAGGTCTCCACGCGTATCCCTAATGGCGCAGATTGAGACCGCACTAAGTTATGACGACGTTCTCCTTCTTCCAGCAGAGTCAGCAGTACTTCCTGCTGAGGTAGATTTGTCTACAAGACTGACCACCGGGATATCTCTCAATGCACCGATAGTATCAGCAGCCATGGACACAGTCACAGAGGCCGAGATGGCGATAGTCATGGCACAAAGCGGAGGCATAGGCGTGATACACAGGAACATGCCGATAGAGGAGCAGGCTGTGGAGGTTGACAAAGTAAAGAGGTTCGAGTCCGGGCTTGTCCTGGAGCCTGTCACTGTGTATCCCGAGATGACCGTGGGAGAACTGCGCTCTCTGAAGGACCAATACGGCTTCTCCGGCTTCCCAGTTATCAACGGGGATGGGGGTATTGTGGGAATGGTAACTAACAGGGACATCAGGTTCGTCGAGGATCCCAACACCGAGGTCTCACAGGTGATGACTACCGACCTGATTACAGTCCCAGAGCATGTAGACATGGAGGAGGCAAAGAGCTGGTTGTGGTGAACGAGGGAGGAGGTTTCTCCGGCCTGATCACCGTCAGAGACATCAACAGATCCAGGGACAACCCATTGTCCTGCAAGGACGAGATGGGGAGGCTCCGCGTGGTTGCGGCCACGGGGACAGGCGAGAAGGGGATACTGAGGGCATTGGCAATGTTCGAGGCCGGGGCCGATGCAGTCGCTGTCGACACCGCGCATGGTCACTCTCACGGTGTTCTCGATACTGTTCGTGATATCAGAGAACAGGCCGGTCCCGACGCCCAGATTATCGCGGGTAACGTAGGGACCCCAGAAGCAGCTGGTGCTCTGATAGACAGTGGCGCCAACGCAGTCAAAGTAGGAATCGGCCCTGGCTCGATATGCACTACCAGGATAGTGACGGGAGTCGGAGTCCCCCAGTTCACCGCAGTGATGAGCGCTGTCGAGTCATGCGCCGAGAGAGGAGTGCCCGTGATAGCGGATGGGGGAATAAAGTACAGTGGGGACATAGCCAAAGCAATCGCATCGGGAGCCGACTGCGTAATGGTGGGGTCGCTCCTAGCTGGAACAGACGAGTCCCCAGGGGAGACTATACTCTACCAAGGCAGGGCCTACAAGCAGTACAGGGGGATGGGGTCCCTCGGTGCTATGAGCAAGGGCTCATCTGACAGGTACTTCCAGTCCTCGCAGGGAGACACGAGGAAGTACGTACCCGAGGGAATCGAGGGTAGGGTCCCGTCCAGGGGCCCAGTCGACCAGGTCCTGTACCAGTTGATGGGGGGCCTGAGGAGCTCGATGGGGTACACAGGAAATTCAACAGTTGATGAGATGAAGAGCAAGTGCAAGTTTGTCCGCATCACCAACGCAGGACTCTCCGAAAGCCACGTCCACGATGTGGAGATTACCAGAGAGGCTCCCAACTACAGGAGGTAGATGATGGAGCAATTGGTTCTTGGAGGGGGTTGCTTCTGGTGCACAGAGGGTGGTCTGTTAGGCCTCAAGGGCGTTCACGAGGTAGTCCCCGGTTACAGCGGTGGCCATGTAGACAATCCCACTTACGAGCAGGTATGCGGGAAGAAGACAGGTCACGCAGAGGTCGTCAGGGTCACCTTCGACCCCGAAGTCATCCCCAGGATGACGCTTCTGAGGGTTTTCCACACGCTCTTCGACCCCACTCAACTGAATCGCCAGGGGAATGACATCGGCCCCCATTACCGCAGCATCGTCCTATACGCGGACGAGGGCCAGAAGCAGGATGCCGAGGCGGCCATAGAGGAGATTTCCCAGTACTACGACGCCCCTGTGGTCACGGAAGTGGTCCCACTGGAGAAGTTCTGGCTGGCGGAGGACTACCACCACGACTACTTCGCCCGAAACGGGTCCTCCAATCCGTACTGCGTGGCAGTCGTGGCACCGAAAATCGCTAAGGCCAGAGCCCGACACGCGGACCTATATGAGTGAGGTCGAGCTGACTCCGGAGCCCTGGGCGTTCCACCTTCTGGGGCTAATCACGCCGCTGCTAGCGATCTCAGGGAACATCCTCGGCGTCCTTGAAAGCCAGGTCTTCGCTGCTATGGGCGTCGTCTTCGTCTGGGGAGTGGGGCCCGTCCTAGACATCGTGATGGGTGAGTCGAAGGTAGCTCGCCCACCGAGGGAGTCCGGGACTCCGTTCGAGGTCCTGCTATGGGCTCATGGAATCCTGCAGCTCGTGGTAGTGGGGACTTTCTTCTGGTTCGCTGCCAATGAGGGGCTGACCTGGTGGCTTGTCGTCGGTGGTCTCTCTTCGGGACTGAGTGCTGCCTCATCGGCCATAGTGACCGCACACGAGCTCGGGCACAAGAAGAGGGGGAGCCCGGGATGGAGGCTCGCCCGGGTCCTTCTCTTCTCGGTCAACTACACACACTTCACCTACGAGCACAACCACGTCCATCACAAGTGGGTCAGCACGGACAAGGACTCCGCATCCGCGAGGGCCGACCAGGGGCTGTGGTCGTTCTGGCTGAGCACCATCCCAGGCCAGTTCGTGTCATCGGCGAATGTCCATAACAAGAGGGGGAGGACGGGCCTCAGCAACCCCACATACCGTGGCCTGATCCTCCAAATCGCCACCCTGCTTTCGATCGCCCTCGTACCCGGTTGGATGGGGTGGTTCGACGGCATCCCTGTTGCCGTGGGGTGGCTGGTCCTTTCCGGGATAAGTATCCTGACCCTGGAGTACGTGAACTACATCAGGCACTGGGGCCTCAGGAGGTCGGAGGACGAGAGGTTCGCGAAGGAGCACTCATGGAACACCGAGGCCCGCTGGTCCAGGTGGAGCCTGCTGGAGCTGACTCGGCAACTGTCAGGGTGAATCCACAGCAATTCTCAATAATGCCCCGATTGGGAACTTGGTCGTGGTGCCAGAGTCCCCAGAGCCTGCCTCACCGAGCACGACGTCCGCGCTGATTCACACCGGCCTCCTGTCCGTGGGGCTGAGCAACCTGTTCTGGAAGGGCAGCGAGATCAGCGCCAACCCGGGCGACAGGGTCCTGATACTGGCGATGGGCCTATTCTGCCTGGCAATCCCCTTCCAAGGCCTGTACATCCTCCTGTCCAGGATGATCAGGGAGTACGACTCGTCCGCGAAGCTGATCGTGCCGGACTCAATACTCAGGCTGGCATCAATTTGCGAGATGGTGAGCTACGCCTGCGGAATCACCGGGTTCTGCCTGATGCTGATGAGGACCTCGACCATCCTGGGGGTGGTTCTGCTATCTTCCGCTGTCCTGGTGATAATCATGGCCAGAACTGCCATGATGAAAGCCTACGAGGCCAACCAGACCGCCTACTAGAAGGATATTCAAAGCAGATTCCGTCGGGGGATTATGCTCGAGGACCCGATGGGTTACGGAGATAGGGACAAGGGTCCCGACACTGCGATACTGACGCTGCTGTTCCTGCTGCTCTCCCTTCTCTTCATCTCAAACTCAGGGGCAATGGAGACACCCCAGTCCCAGGATCAGGTCTCCACATCAGAGATTGTTCCTGATGCAGCCCTATTGGCCTTCAGGTTCGCTTGTTGCGTCCTGGTAATCGTCACCCTGGGCTGGGTAGCACTGAACCCCAAGGGCAGCTCGGACTTCCCTCTGTACTTCAAGGAAAGAGAGGTGAGGCCGAGGGATGTGGTGGGCCCGACCCGGCTGGCCGCGTTCACGATGTGGCACTTCGCGTTGATCGGTGTCAGTTTCGCGGTCTCGGGTACGGCCACCTGGATCCATTCCTCGGGTGGGACCGTACCGGAGTGGATCCTGATATCAGCCCCCATCCTGTTCTCGACTTCCTTCGCGTCCGCGATTCTGGTCACATGCGTCATAACCTTCCAAATCATTCCGAATAACCTGGCTAAGGGCCTCCCTGTCTCCCGGCTCTTCACTTGGTACGAGATAGTGATGCACAACGCGAACGTCGCTCTGATGGGATTCTCCCTCCTGATCAACGGAATGCAAGTCGAGTGGACCTTCATAGCATTCCCGACGGTGTTCGGGATAGCCTACGTCGCATGGGCTGCCATCTATGCCAACTTCATCGAAGGGGTGTTCATCTACGAGTTCATGGATTACAGGAAGAGGGGGGCCCCTCTGATCTACCTGGGCCTTCTTTCGCTGCAGGCCTGCTTCTTCGTGGTTGTTCTGGCCTTGGACAGGGTTGCCGAATGGAGCACTCCGGCTGGGGCGCTGCTGGTAATCGCGTTAACCTGGCGAATCAGTATGGTCAGGGAGCCCAGTCAGGGGTAGAGTCTCCTCTGAGACCATTCTTCGCCGTGCCTCTCCAGCACGATTCTCTCGTGAAGCCTGCTCGGTCTCCCCGACCAGTACTCGACCCGGTTGACCGTGATTCTGAATCCCCCCCAGTGCGGAGGGAGGGGGACCTCGTCCCCCTCGAACTTCGACTCGAACTCCTCGAACCTCTTTCTCAGGTCGTCCTTGGAGTCCATCTCCCGGCTCTGTGAGGAGGCCCATGCTCCGATCCTGCTCTTCCTGGACCTGCTGTGGTGGTAATCCTCGACCTGAGATCTCTCCATCTGGCACGCGTTGCCCTCCATCCTGACCTGCCTCTCCATCTCGGGCCACCACATCGTGACCGCGACGGAATCGCAACCCGCGATTTCGAGTGATTTGTCACTCTCGAGATTCGTGAAGAACCCGATCTCTTCCCCCTCCACCATCTTGAGCAGGACCATCCTGCTCCTGGGGGATCCCGAGGGGGTTACTGTCGAGATGCTCATCGCGTTCGGCTCCACTAGGCCCCTCTCCTTGGCCTCCGATATCCAGGAGTCGAGAAGGGAGAGGGGTTTGCCAGGGTCATCGATCTTGATTTCGCCTCCGTCCCTGTAGTCGACGCCTTTCCTGTAGTCTCCCATGGACCCTGAAGCAGGGGGTAGCATATGTATTGGTGTCTATCTCAATTCCCGGAGTGAATTGTCTAAATGTCGGGTTCCGAGCGGGGAGTATGGGATGGGCGTTCGATGCTGGCAAGATCGCCCTGACCGCCCTGATCATCTTCTCAATCGCCCAGGTCTCGGAGAGGAGCACGCTGATGGCCGCGGTCATGGCA
>LUMT01000816.1_pt1 | contig 12296 bp, 8 predicted proteins | sample 729741 | NCBI WGS metagenome assembly LUMT01 (sample SAMN03860299, study PRJNA289734) | marine metagenome | biome: seawater column; feature: ocean; material: water; isolation source: Red Sea water column Station 192 - depth 50m | place: Saudi Arabia: Red Sea | collected 2011-10-15 | depth 50 m
ACTTTTTGCAGAACAAGTTATGGCTGATCAAGGTATTACTGCAGATCAAACTAGTTATGTAACTGTTGGTGAAATGGGTATGACTCTTGATGATCTTAAAAAGAGTTATCAAGAGGGTATACAAATTGCTCAAAAAGCTTGGTCTAAAAGTGGTTATACACAAGCAGATGGAGCAAAAGATAGGTTAGGTTATACTTATAAAGTTTCTGGTGCTTCTACTACTCCTACTACTACTCCTTTTCCTACTAGTATTCCAATAACACCTAATCCACAAGAAGTAGAACAAGCTAAAAAAATATTTGGAGCTGATGGTAAAGTTACATTACCTACTGGTTATCAACAACCTAAAAAGACTGTGCCTGTTGAGCCACCTTTTTATTCTACACAACCTGCACAACCAATAACTACGCTACCATCAGGTGTAACTAAAGCACCTACTCAAATGTTTACTAATCAACAAGCTTCTCAGTTTAATCAGAGAGCTATAGATCAGGCTCAGTTAATTCAACCACAGACATTAGCAGAAAAGACAGCTGCAGGTACAGCATCTACAATACAACAAAGAATGTTTAAGAACCCACAAGGTATGACAACTTATGTTACAGGCACTGTAGGGGCTAATGGTAAATTTACACCTACTACTGCTATACCTCCCGGTTATTCACCTGTACAAACTTTTAGTTCTGGTGGTCAACCTACTGGATCAGTAACTTATGAAAAAAATCAACAAGCTATAATGGATCTAAATAATGCTTTTAGAGATCCTGAAACAGGTAATGTTAATATGTATCTTGCTCCTGATGGAGTTATGAGACCAGACCCTGAAGGTAGTAAAACTTATACTGAAGCAATGCGAGTTTTAGACAAAGAAGGTTATGATGGATTTTATAAGTTTTTAGAAGAAAATGCACCAAATGCAGAAAATTTAAAATTAGAAGGTAACTGGCAAGATTGGGTATCTGAAGATAATAGACAAAATGTTTCTGGTTATGATTATGATAAAGGTGAATATGTAGGAGAGCAACCGACACCTACTCCAACACCTAGTCCAACACCAACACCTACTCCAGATCCAGATATACCTAAAGAAATATCTTTACCAATTACTACTCCTGTTTCACCTACACCCACTCCTACACCTACTCCTACTCCTACTCCTACACCTGCTCCTGCACCTGTAGAAGGAGTTACTGAAGTACCTACACAAACTTTTGGTCAGAATATAACAGATCAAGCATCTGACTTTAATCAAAGAGCAATACAACAAGCTCAACTTATTCAACCTCAAACTCTTGCAGAAAAAGCTGCAGCAGGTACAGCAAGTACTATAGAACAAAGACTTTATAGAAATCCACAAGGTATGTCTACATACGTTACAGGAACAGTTAGTCCTGATGGTAAGTTTTCTCCTACTACTCCTGTACCACAAGGATATACACAAGCTCAACAGATGAATACTGGTGGTGTGGCTACTCAGAAATTTACTATTCCTAAAGTTGGTGTAGAAGCAAGTGGAGAAAAGAAAGAAAGTGTAATAGAGGGACAACCACCTGTAATTTTACCAGCTGTACCAACAGAAATACCTCCTAGTTATGTTCCACCTACAGTGTCAACAGATGAAAAAAATCCTACAGTTAATGTTGGTGGACAACAGTTGACAAAAGAACAAGTAGCTCAAGGACAAGCAGATCTTACAGCAAGTGCAGTATTAAATCCTGCAGGTACAGTTGCTGCAGCTCCTGTCGCTACTATTAATCCTGATGCATCAGGTACTGTATTATCAGCTACTACAGGTCAAGCATTAGGTACTGCTCCTATTGTTACTACTCCTGCACAAGTTTCCACAGCTGCTACAGCAGATAAACCTTCTGATGTTAAGGCTACTACTGCTGATCTCCAAAAAGCACAAACATCTGTAACAGCAGCACTAGAAGGTGGTCTTGATCCAATAGCTATGATAAATGCAGCTCCTAAGGGTATTGGAGATGCTAGTTATGATCCTTCAACTGGAAAAATAAAAGTGAAGCAACAAATTGTTTTACCTGCAGGTCCGAATGAAGATCAAAAATTTCAAACTATTGAGAAAGAAATAACACCAGAAGAGTTTGCACAAACTTATGGACTTGACACTAAAGACTTTACATCTGAAGGTGTACAAGCTGCTACTTCAAAAGGTCCTACTCAAGAAGTAATAGGTCAAACAAAAACTGACACTGCTGTTTCAGATTTAGATGCAGCTCAGATAGATCAAGCTCAAACAGTAAAAGAAATAGAGGATCGTAAATTTGAAGCAGGAGAAGAAGTAACAGGTAGTGCTGTTGATCAAACTAAAGTGGGAGAAGCATTTGGTACTGGTGAAGTAAAAGCTGCATCTGTACAAGATGAACTAACCACTTTAATGAGTCAGTTTGAAGGAGGTAATACACCATCTTGGGCTGCAGGAGCTATGCGTAAAGCAAACATGCTGATGGCTTCAAGAGGTTTAGGTGCATCAAGTATGGCAGGTCAAGCTGTAATACAAGCTGCAATGGAAGCTGCACTACCAATAGCACAGATTGATACTGCTAATAAACAACAGATGGCTTTAGCTAAAGCAGAACAAAGAGCTAAGTTTTTACAGCAAGATTTTGATCAAGCTTTTCAAGCTAAGGTTATAAATGCATCTAAGGTTAGTGAGATTGCTAACATGAACTTTAATGCTGATCAACAGGTAGCATTAGAGAATGCTAAGATGGCACAGACAGTTGATCTACAAAATCTTAATAATAAACAAGCATTAGTAATGGCTGAAGCTGCACAGTTATCTCAACTTGAAACACAAGGTTTAAGTAATTTACAACAAGCTCAAGTAGAGAATGCTAAAAACTTCTTACAGATAGATATGGCTAATCTTAATAATGAACAACAAACAGAGATATTTAAAGCTCAAACAATAGCTAATACTATTTTAAGTGATACAGCTGCAGCTAATGCAAATGCACAGTTTAATGCCTCAAGTCAAATGCAGGTAGATCAATTTAATAATACTATGCAATCTACACTTAATCAGTTTAATTCTGCACAACTTAATGCTATGAATCAGTTTAATGCAGGTGAAGCTAACGCAATACAAAAGTTTAACTCAGAGTTACAAAGTCAAAGAGAACAGTTTAATGCATCTATGTATGCACAGATAGCACAAGCTAATGCTAAGTGGAGACAAGATACAGAAACTATTAATACTGCAGCAGCTAATGAGAGTAACTTTCAGTATGCTAAAGATGTTAATGGATTAACTAATAAAGCTATTGACGAGCTGTGGCAAAAAGAAAGAGACTTAATGAGTTATTCTTTTAATGCAGCTGAGTCTGCAAAAGATAGAGTTTTAAGCATTGTTTTAGGAGATAAAAATCTTGAAGCAGTTAGACTCCAATTAGAACAAAAAGAAGCTGATGCTTTTACAGAGAACATATTTGATTTAGTGTTTGGTGGTTTTTCTTTATTTAATAAATAGAGATGCTAAATGTTATTCAGAAGTTTAATTGTTTTAGCTTCGTTATTATTAATATTAAAAGGAATAGATATGGCTAGTATATATCAAAAGGCTTACAATAAATTATTACAACAAGAGAGTGATACATCTTATCCGGCAAGAGTAGATAAATCAGCTCCACCAATGCGTAGACCAAGTGGTTTAGGTAGTAAGCAATATGCAAGTCCTGAAGGTCAAATAGCTAGTATACCTACAAACATAGCTATATATGAAAGATTTATGGATATTAGAGAACGTAATAAAAATTTAAAAGAAAAATACACAAAAGAATTAATGAATAAAATGAAGAAGGGTTCAGTTGGAACTAGTTCTGGTCAGGACTCAGAGTTAATTAAAACCTCTAACATAAAAGATAGTGGAGAAAGACCTAATAGATATTATGAAGATTTACAAAAAGAATTTCCTAATTTATCTACAAAACAAATAAGTGCTATTATTGGTAATCTAGATCATGAATCTAAAGGATTTACTAAATTTTATGAAGAAGGTGTTTCAGTTGGTGGTGAGGGTGATGCACAGTGGACTGCAACCAGAAGAAATGAATTTAGAAAATTTACAGAAGAAAATAATTTAGATCCTAAGAGTTATGAAGCAAGCAGAGACTTTTTAATTTATGAGTTAAATAATGATAGGACGCATGGTTTTGTTAATTGGAAAGGTTTTGATAGCTTTAATGATCCCTCAAAAAGTGTTGATGAATTAACAGTAATGTTTGAGAATAGGTACTTAAGATCTAAAACTAAAAGATTAGAAAGAAGAAAAAAACTTGCCAATAACTATTATTCAGAGTTTAGTGCAAGAAGTAGAGAGGAATAGTAGATGCAGTTTAATAGAGCAATACCGGGTCAGTCTTTAACAACACCCCCAAAGAGTGCGCCATACGAAAGACCACCACAAATTTCTGATCCTTTAGAAGCTATTGATTATCATTTAGAGCAGTTAGATGATCCTAAAGCTGTAGAAGAGTTAATGTTTTTCTTAGAGTTGGGTATAGATTTATCAACATTAGTTGAGGGTGTTGCTAGAAAAGCTGTGCTTGATGGTATACACTCTATAGATATTAGTTTATCCATTGCTCCTATAATACATGAATACATTAAAGGTTATGCTGATGCATTAGACATAGATTATGATGAAGGGTTTGAAGATAAAGAAGAAGAAGAAAACATAATGTATGGAAGAAGATTACTTCTTGCTAAAAAGATGTTAGCTGATCAAAAAGAAAGAGATTTTGAATATGATGAAGAAGCAGGATTAACTAAACAAGAGGGTATGAATTTTTTTGATGAGCGTGGTAATATAAGAATGCAGAACATTCCAGAGGTAGAACCTAAAGGTAGAGTTGTAGATCCTGACATGCCTGTTGAAGAAGACCCTGTACTAGAGGCATCAAATGAACCTAAAGGATTAATGGCGAGGACATAATATGGTTAAATTAACAGCAGTAGGTTTAAGAAACTACATAGATAAAACAAGAGCAAGAAGAGATGCTAGAGAAGTCTTCCAACATAAGTAGAACAAAAGAACAAAAACCAACTGTAGGGTTTTCTAAAATAAAAAGAGATAGTTTAAATCCAGTATTTACAGAACAAGATGTTAGTATGGAAGAAGCAGGTTATTTAGAACTACTTAGAAAAGCTCCCTATAATATAAGTGATGAAACTGCTGCCAGACTTATAGCTAATGGTGATCCTACTATTTTTAAAAGGATGTATGAAAAAGCTCAAGAAAAAGCTAAATATTATGAAGGAGAATTAGGAGTAGCACCACCTGAAAGTATCATAAGTACTATTTTAGAAAAATCTGCAGAAATTCCTGCAAGAGCAGGTGGTAAGGTAGATATAAATAAAGTAGAATCTTATATTGAAAGAGAAATGGATTCTATGATGAAGTCTATTATTCAATCACAAAATATTAGTAGAGGTCAAGTAATATTAGGTGATACTTTTTTAACAAAAGATCTTGGACCTGAGAAAGCAAAACCTTATATTGATGCAGCTGTTAGTTATTCAATTATGTTTGCACAAAATGCTGATAAAAGAATAAAAGATGAGTTACAAAAACTTACACTGATAGCACAACCTAAAGATCAAAATGTAAGAGGTCGTGCTTTAACAGATAAAGAACTAGCTCAACAAAAGTTTTTAATAAATTATGGACAACAATTGGAAGATGCCAATAATTTTTATAAAGAAACCGATAATCCTATAAGGTTGTTTGCGTTATATGGTGTAACTGGTTTAATGGCTGAGGCTGAAAGAATGCCTAGGTTATTAAATGAACCTCTTGTCAAACAGTATATGGGACTATATGGTGGTGTAGCAGGTGAAGATTCTAGAATGATATTAGAGATTCCTGTATTTCGTGATGAAATAGAAAATGTGCAAGCAGTATTATTGGATGGATACAAACCCTCACAAATACCTCCATCTCAACAAAGTTTTTTACACAGGTTATTATATGGAGGTATTCTTCATAGGGATCAGGTTATACAACTAATTGCAGGAGAAAATTTTAGTGATGAGACTACTATAGGTATGAAATTAGGCAATCCTTTTTCTAAAAACAAGAGATTTTAAATGGAAATAGATTGGAATAAATTAACATCAGAAACAAATAATTATCCACTTCCTATTACTGGTGGTAATATTACTAGTGAAGAAGAAGATCAACCTGTTTATGTTCCTGTTGAACTTGATGAAACAGCTTATGAAGATTTAGATAAAATATTTGCTACTGATTATGATAATAAAAGATTAACTAAAGAACAAATACTTAACGACAGAAGGTTTGTTAATGTTATTAGAAATAATTTAACAGCAAGATATACACCGGGTGATGCATTAACTAGAGCTAAAAGAGTTGGTGTTGGTTTAGCAGGTGGTGATTTTGGTGGTATCTATGGTAGAGATTATATGAACATGGATGCTGAAAGATTATTTGAGATATGGCAAAACTATCAAAGATCTTTTAGTGCAGGTCAAACTGTTACTGTTGGTAATGAGATAGCATATAGTATGAATGCTTCAGATGATACCAAAGTTAAGTTAGGTGCAGGTTATAAATTATTTGATCAGATGACTAATGCTTTTACTGGTGATGGTAGTTGGGCAGAAATGGCTGATGCTACTTGGGATTATGCAAAAGCAGGTGTTTATGATCCTGCAACACTATTAGGTTTTGGACTTGGAAAGTTGATGGGTTTTGGTGCTACTAGAACTTCAGCTCAAGCTGCTAAATCTTTAATGAAATCAGCTTACACAGAAGCTATAAAAAAGGGAGCAACCACATCAAGTGCTAAAGCAATGATTGGTAATGCTATGAAAAATAGTTTACCTTTTGCTTTTATAGATGCAACTATTGGTGGTAGTATTGATGCTCTTTCTCAAATGCAGTTAATAGATGTTGGTGTTCAAGAAGAATATAGTTATGCTCAAACTGCTATTAATGCAGGAGCGCAGATGCTTTCAATACCAATACTTACAGGTATGGGAGCTACTGTAAAAGAACTTAGATCAAGTGTTTTTAAAGATACTTTTTTAGGCTATCAAAAGTTTGATACAGATTTACTTAATCTTGGTTTTGATGAAGCTAAAAAGAGAATGAAACAAAGAATGAATACTAATGTTATTGTTGATGCATTAGATGATACTTTTGGTTTAATTAAGGGTGACAGTAAAGATTTTTTAGTTTGGGATAAAATAAAAGAAAGATCCAAGAAAAGAATAAAAGGTCAGACAATCACACCCCAAGAACAAATTAATGCTTTTTATAGATATTTATTTTTAGGAAATCCGGGAGATAAAAACGGAAAAGGTAGAACCAAAGGATTATTTGAAGCATTAAATGATGCAGGTTTTGTACCACACCCTGCTATGATAGAACAGTATGGTAATATCACTGGTGTATATGCAAATGCAATGAAAGAATTTTTAAGTCCTGCTCAAGTTAAAAAGATAGTAGCAAAGTGGGAAGCAGAAACTAAACATAAATTAGATTTTAGTCAGATAAGTTATAAAAATAATGATCCCTCACAACCAAAAATTGAGATTGTTCCATCTTCTAAAGTAACTCCATTAAGTTTATCTTCTCGTTGGGTACTATCAATAGGAGATGCAGCTGAAAGTTTATGGTTGCCGTCTGAATTAAGTAGGTTACAAAAAGCAGGAGTTGATGTTAGAGATGCTATAGACATTGCAGCTGGGAATGCAGGTAAAGAAGACAGTCCTAAAAGATTTCAGTTTGGTTTATCTGTTTATAAAAGATTGTTAACATCTCACTTATCGACAACTGGTGCTAACTTAAAAGGTTTTAAAGGACTAGTTAGTTTAAATACTTATGCTGATTTTTTTACAGGTGCTATTAATTTAAGTCAAAGTAAGTTTTATAAGTACGGATTAAATGATCCTAAAAAAGCAGAAGAGTTTTATAATAAGTATTACGGCAGTGTTTATGGTGCTTTGCGCAGAGGTGTTGATGTTATCTCACCAGACATTCCTATAGAATATGCTGATTTAATATTAGATATGAACCCTAAACTTGAAGCTAAATTGTTTAGAGATATAGCAGGTGATGGTGGTGTAAGAGAATCTTTTGAACATTTTAATTTAGACAAAGCAGATATGATAACTTTTGGTATAGGTAAGGTTATGGATGCTGCAACTAAGGGCGCACAAACTTTAACATTTGTTAGGCTTCAAGATGATTTAACTAAGCGTTGGTCATTTGGTTCTAATATGAATCAATACATAATGAGAGACTATGGAATGACTCCAGAGCAATTTTTTTCTCAAGTAGATGTATCAATAGAGATGGCATCAAAGAAGTTTCAAAACTTATTAGACAAAGCTGCATATAGAACAATGAGAGAGACTGCATCTGTTAATTGGTCAACACTACCTGCTAAAAATGGTATGAGAGCTGCAGCTAGAGTCTTTGAAAAATTTACAAATACCACACCTGCAGGTTTCATAGTACCATTTGGAAGTTTTTTAAATACTACTCTTGCTACTATGGGAGACATGACAGGTATAAACGCTTTTAGAGCTAGTTATAGATCTTTAACTGGAAAGAAAGCTGATTTTGCTGATCCAGAAGTATCAGAAGCTTTTGGAAAATTTGCTGCATCAATGAGTTTAGTTTCATTAGGAGTTTTTGCTGCAAGAGATAGAATAGATCAAGGATTAAGTTATTCTCAAGAAAGAAATAATGAAGTATTAAAAATAGGACCTTACTCTATTGGTGGTGGTCAAGATATGGGTGACATAGAAGATAAAACCTATGATTGGCCTGTGTCTACCATCAGACTATTATCTCAAATTACTGCACATGCTATAGGAGAAACTAACAATTTTAATGATTTTCAATTTAGAAGAATACCCAAAGATCTTTTAGCTGAGTTAGCTATTCAAACAGGTGGACAAGCTTTTAGAGACTTGGATATGGCAGGAAGTGTTCTTAAAAATGTAGCTAATAAATTATTAGAAGGTGATGCAGGACCACTTGTAGATTTTTTACAAGATTCAAGAAGTCGTATAATACAAGGTGCAACTAGACCTTTTGATACACCTAATCAAATTATAGGTATGTTTACTGATGCAAACATGAATCCTAATTTAAAAGAGGGTATATTTTTGCAGGGAGAAGCAATGAGGTATATTAATAATTTACCTGCTTTGTTTGGTATGCAACCATTGTCAGAGGGTTTAACAGAAAAAGCAACACCATTTAGAGGTACTAATAAATCTTTAAATGTAAGTAAAAATGCTTTAGGTGTTCGTGTAATTGAAGAACCTAATACCATTGAAAGAATGGCTAATGTTGCAGGTATGAAGTGGTACGATATTTACAGAGTAGATGCTCCTAATAGTATACGTAATCAAATGAATCAAATAGCATATCCCTTTTTTGAACTGAGAGCTGACGAAGCTTTAAGAAAAAACCCTGACTATTTTGATTTAGTTCCTAATACTCAAAAAGAAATATTAGTAGATATAGCAAAAAAAGTTAAGGAAGATGTATTAAAACAAATGGAAGCTTCTGTACCAGAGTCTATTAATATTATGAGAGTTCTTAGTAATAAGAATGAAAAAAAAGTTAAGGCTATAATTAAAATTTTACGGCTAGAGGAAGATAATCTAGAAGACATTATTAAAAGACCAGATGCACTAAAAGTTCTTAAAACTATACAACATCTTCTAGATAATTATGGAGATTATGATGGAGTTGAAAAGTTTTTTGACTAATCTTCTTGATCTAATAAACTATCTGCCCAGTCATAAGACTCTTTAGCTACCTCTACTTTATTTGTTTTACCCTTAGCAATTAGACCTGACATTGCTTGTCCTGCAAGATAACGTCTAGTTGTTAAGGGTTTTGCTTTTCTAGTAGGTTTTACTAGTCGTAGTTTACGAAAATTTTTAGCTTCCTGTTCTAAATTTTTCCACTTCATCTCTTTCTATCCACCTATTTTTAAGTCTATTTAAATACCATAGTGCTTTATCAATGTCTTGAAGACCATTCTTATACTCACATCTCCACAAATACTTTAATACATTTGCAGCATGTGGTGCTATATCGCCAGACATTTTTTCTGTCATAGCTTCTATAGCTTCAATACATTCTAAATTACCCCTGTTATAATGTTTAGGATTATTAACTGGATCGTTTTTCATAACTCCATATTCTCCTGTAAATATTTCACCACCTTTATCGTCAAGATAACCACCCATTGTAGGATTGCAGATCTCACATTCAGGGCAGTTTAGATCATCATCTAAATAATTACCACACATAGAACAAGTATCTTTAGCATGTATTGTAACCATATTACACTCCTATATCTACAATCTCACATGAGTCACCACTACAAGCCATAGTTTGACTGCCTGATGTGGTATCGATCATCTCATACTCTCTTAACTTAGACCAGTTAATTCTAGTATTCATTTTAGAAAGCATATCATCATATTCATCTTTTGTACACTCTTGATAAGGTGCTTGCTGATAAACATGATCAGAGTGTGGTAAGAAAGACACACCTGACATTTTGTCAAAGTGCTTGAATACAAATGCACCTACATCTAACCATTCGTTTTCTTTAACAGTAACAGTAATAGATGGTTTATGCTCACACCAATGCTCTTGATATATTAACCAGATGTTTAACTGATCTATAGCAGATAGTTCATCTCTCACTCTAGAACCTTTAGGTGATTTCATAGGAAAGCTAAATACTGTAGTAGTATCAGGTTTCATTACACATGGTTCACTAGGTACACCTTGATCTATCATAAACTTTGTTAATGGATCTTTGTTATCACCACGCACTGTTCTTATATAATACTTAGAATGTCTGGCATGAATACCACTAGCTGAATCACACAACTGTGATACTGTACCACTAGGTTTAACACAAGTAATAGCAGTGCTTTCTTGTATACCAAACTCTTTAGCGTACTTTTTATTAGTATCAATAGCTACTTGTTTAAATCTTGGTAATCTTTTATCCATATCAACTAGGTAACAATTAGTATGTATGTTATCCATAATACCTGTAAGACTTACCCCAAGTAATCTTTCTTCTTCAGTATTGTTTCTCCATATTTTTCTTAGGTATGGAAAGTCTGTAAGTGTGGCTTGAGCTGTTCCTAGTATAGTAGCAAGTCTAATTTTATTCTCTATATCTTTATCGCTATCACCTTCTTTTACCACCACCTCTGTTAAGTTACAGAATTGATAAGGTCTTAGTATTATTTCACTACAAGGGTTAGTACCAAAGTCATAGTTAGGATCTCGTCTTTCATTTTTTGCAGCTTGTTTCTTAGCAGATACTCTATTAAAGATACCTCTTTCACCTGACTTAGATTCTACTAGTGAAGTCCACTCTCGTAAGAATGTTTCAGAGTCAGGCTTATCTGTATAGACCACAGAATTATTAGACAATGCCATGTGTGGTGCAGTCTCCCACCATTGACCAGTCTTAGCATGACGCATTCTAATATCAGATAGGTTAGACAAACTAATCATGGCTGATCTTCTAACACCACCTACTACTACAATCTCACCAACTTTACACATGATACTGTGACAATCATAGCTAGATAGCTTTCTACCTTTTGCTTCTTTAAACATATTAATAGTAAACTTAAACAGATCAACAAGAGGAGCAGGACCTGATGCTCTACCACCAAATGTTTTTAGTCTAGCACCAGCTGGTCTAATTAAACTAACATCATAGCTTGGTATTTCACCTGCATACAGTAATGCAATAAGCATACGGAATGCTCTTGCCCAACCTTCTTTACTGTCTCTAACGACAATAGTAGTTTGACTTTCAGATAATACTTCAGGCACTTCTGGTAGCTTATCTACATATTGTCTTTCAACTGAGAACCCTACACCAGTACCACATAGTAGTATGTACATAGCTTCATCAAAAGCTTTTATATCATCTACTGGTAAATAACTACAGTTATAACCTGCTGTATTATCTCTATCTAAAGCTTTACCTGCAGTCATTAAAGCTCTCATAGACGGCATAACATCTAGGTTGTGTATAGCTGCCCATATGTCGTTACTATCTTTGTCATTTAGGCCAACTTTTTCAGCCATGTAATCTACATATCTAGTGACAGTTTCACTCCATGTTTCTCTTCTACCCTCATCATCTAGCCAACGTGCATATCTTGATGTTGCAATAAAGTTTTGGTAATCTGTTGGTAGTGCATTACTCATCTATTATCTCCTGATCCTTTTATCATAT
>LUMT01000836.1_pt1 | contig 12288 bp, 10 predicted proteins | sample 729741 | NCBI WGS metagenome assembly LUMT01 (sample SAMN03860299, study PRJNA289734) | marine metagenome | biome: seawater column; feature: ocean; material: water; isolation source: Red Sea water column Station 192 - depth 50m | place: Saudi Arabia: Red Sea | collected 2011-10-15 | depth 50 m
CCACTGCTTCTGAGATTTTCTCGTATTCCGACACGATATTTTCGACTTGTGTGGTCGATACATTTTCACCTTTCCAGCGGAAGGTATCGCCCAAGCGATCAACAAATTGGGCATGACGGAAGCCGATATCACGCACCAAATCTCCAGTATTGAAGTATTTGTCACCCGATTTTAAGACATTTTCCATGATCACAGATTTATTCTTTTCAGGGTCGGTATAACCATCGAATGGCGAGCGACTGGTGATTTTCCCGATCAAAAGCCCAGTTTCGCCTTTTTTGACTTTTTGGCAAAAACCATCGGCGTCACGAATGGGTTCATTTTTCTCTTTATCAAAGGCGATGATGGCATAAGGGGTTGGTGAGAAACCTACGGTATTTTCAAAGTTAAAAATATTACTAAAGCCGACATTACCTTCACTCGAAGCGTAGAGTTCTAAAACTTCATCGATGTTGAATCGTTCTTTAAATTCGTGCCAGATGTTTGAGCGCATACCATTGCCAATCATCTTGCGGACACGGTGGTTACGTTCTTCAGGTGTTGGTTCGCAATCAAGTAGATAGCGACACAGTTCGCCGACATAGCCGATCGCCGACGCATCGAATTTTTCCACATCTTTCCAAAAGTTTGATTTTGAAAATTTACGACGAATTGCGAGTGTTGACGCACCTGCGATCACGCCACACCAGCACACGACCATGCCAGTCGCATGATACAGCGGTAGGGTCGCATACATGACATCGTCTTTATTCAAGTCCAAGACATGCCCGTAGGTGCCGTATGCAAGCATCCAACGGCTATTTTTAAATGTGACCGCTTTTGGCAGACCTGTGGTGCCTGAAGTATAGATGTAAAATAGACCATCCTTGCCAGTCACATCGTTCGTTGTCGATGGATTGCTCTTTTGGCAAGATTGAATCGCTTTTGCAAGATCGGTAAACGGTTTAGGTGATGTAGTTTTCGACTCGTCATCAGCAAACCAAAAGAATTTATCATTTGCGAGTTCTAAATCATCTTGGACGTCCAACACCGCTTGTTGTACTTCTTCGCCGATCACGATCGCAAAAGGTTTAACCAAGTTAATACTGTGACTGAGTACTTTGCGACATTGCGAGGTATTCACTAATGCAGAAATGACACCAATTTTGGCAAGTCCAAGCACGGTTGCAACGAGTTCAGGACGATTCTCTACCATCACGGCGATGACGTCGCCTTTTTTAGCGCCTTGCTTTAAAAAGTAATCGGCAATTTGGTTTGCCCATGCATTGAGTTCGGTGTAGCTAAATTTTTGATCTTCGTATAACAGGGCAATGCCCGATGGATTTTCATCAACTGCTTTTTCAAATGCCCAACCTAGACCACAAGCGGTGCTTGGTCGGCGCAAATAAGCTTGCCTTAAGCCATTCAATACGTTGGGAATTTTCTTGGCAAATTGAGGAACTTGTTTAATCACGTCTGAGAGGGAAATAATATCTTTAGTCGCATCGTGGCTCATGTCAGAGCTCCTGTTATACTTTCTATCAATGAAATCAACAACACTGTCCAAAACTTAGCAGTGTTGTATCGGGAGAATAACGTACAGTAAAATACTCTACGTGTCTTTGATCATACTCAAAAAAAAGCGCAATAGTTAAGTCAATAAGTATTGCGCTTGTGAATTAAGCTTGGTCAGTATTTTGACTTGCCTTCTTCGGTGGTCGACCTCTTGGGCGACGTGGTCGAGAAGACTTGTCAGCATCGCTTTTTGATTTTTGCGCTGCTTTTTCAACATCTGATTCTTCAGTATCCGAATGATTTTCAGCAGAATTTTCAGAAGAGTCGTTAGACTGATCGTGCGTTTCAGCCGATGCATCCGCTTTTTCAGGTGATGTGCTTTCAGCTTCTTCTGATGCAAGCTCAAGATTCACTTGAGGTTCAGAAATTGTTTCAGGACTGCTTGCATCGACATCGACTTTGGGTTCCGCATTTACACTGGTTACCGCTTCTTGAGTAGCTTCTGCAACGATTGGCGCAACAGCGGCGCTCGCAACACTGACCTCTGCGTCTTTAGCTTGTGTTGATGCGTCTTGCGCTTCAGTTGGAGACTGCTCAGCAAGTTTGCGTTTTTCACGTGGGTCATTGCTCAGACGAACACTTGGCTCAGGTGGTGTCAAAGATAATGCTTCAACAGGTTCCTGATTTTGTTCACGAGGCAATTCCACATCACGAGTCACAGGACCTGAGAAAATGTTGTCTTCATCTTCCTCAATCTCATTCGATTGGAAAGCTTCAGTGTGTTTTGTCACTGCACGATTGAAAGTTGGGATCAACCCAAACTGTTCAATCAAGACATTGCAGTCTTCACCGTACACATGGCGAATCAAACCCACCACGCTAAACTGAGCCAAGCTTGCCAAAGATTTGGCATTCAACGGTCCTTTTTGCGCTGCTTTTTGTGCACGCTTTTCAGCTTTTAGGCGACGTTTTTCACGAGGATCATTGCTTGCTCGTGTTGCAGGCTCATCACTGGCTTCGCTTTGCTCGGCATTGCGAGATTGTGCTTTGCCTTTCTTTTTGCCTTTTGCATGAGGTGCATCAGCGTCAGCTTTCGCCCCATTATTACTGTCAGCTCGCTTAGAGGACTGACGGTCTTGCTCGGCTGATTTTTCGTCACTTGATTGATTTTCAAGTTTGTTTTCAATCGCTACAACTGGTGGCGTGCTATTAGAGCGCTCTAAAGCAACGATCTCAGTTTGTGCTGTGTCAATATTGACCAACATTGCCGTCGGTAAAGTTTCCGCCGTGCCTTGCTCAAAAGTCTGAACCACAGCATTTTGATTGCGGTTGCCATTTTGATCTTGATCGCCATTTTGACGATTGCGACGATCATTTTTTGGCTTGCGCTGTAACTGATTGTCTTGGTTTTCTTGATCTTGACTTTGGTCGTTACGATCTTGGCGTGATTGTTGCTCATTACGATTATCAGTGCGCTGGTCGTTGCGATCATTGCGTTGATCTTTACGTTTGCGTTTGTCTTTGCGACGAGGACGGTCGTCTTTATCTTGACTGTCGTTGCTTGACGTTGACGCATTTGGATGGAGGTATCCGTTGACGGCTTGTTCGATATTGTTGCTTTCGATTTGGCCAAACTGTCCACGGCTAACGGCGCCAGTGTTGACCAACTGTTCAATCGCAGCAGCAGCATTTTGTGCATTACGGTTTTGATCCGTGGTGCGTGCTTGTTTTGGTACAAACAAATTTTCTAACCATGCGCATGGGCTATTTGTTGGGGCTGGGCTAGCGCTTGCTTGTTGTGGATTCGACTCTTTAGCGCCTTTTCCAGTCACTTTTGCGGTAGATGTCGCTACGCTTTTTGCGGTGACTTTCGGTGCAATTTGCGCTGCATCTTCGATGTGCCATGCTGAAGATTCATAACCAATATCTTTTTCGCTTGAACGTGTTGCTTCGGTACGTTCATAGCTTGTTGGTGCATAGCCTTCAGGATTGTATTGGATTTCGTAATGTGGGGTTTCCAAGTGTGGATGTGGCAATACAGTAACACGCACACCTGAAGTTTGCTCAAGATAAACTAGGCTATGACGCTTTTCATTGAGCAAGAATGCTGCAATTTCCACAGGTACTTCGATCTGCACCTCACCTTGACGATGTTGTAGCGCAATCTCTTCCACTTTACGCATGATCGACAAAGACAATGAGCGTTGATCACGCACCATGCCTGTACCATGACAGCGAGGGCAGACGTAGCCAGTAGATTCTTCAAGTGACGGACGAAGGCGTTGACGGCTCATTTCCATCAAGCCAAAACGTGACAATTGACCAAATTGGATACGGGCACGGTCACTTTGCGTAGCTTCACGAAGTTTCGCTTCGACCATACGTTGATTGCGTTCACGACCCATGTCGATGAAGTCGATCACGATCAAACCACCCATATCACGTAGACGCAGTTGGCGCGCGATTTCTTCAGCGGCTTCAAGGTTGGTGTGAAGCGCAGTGTCTTCAACATCTTGACCACGAGTGGCTTTGGCTGAGTTGATGTCGATCGCCACCAGTGCTTCGGTTTGATCAATCACGATCGAACCACCTGATGGCAATTTCACTTCACGCTCATACGCCGTTTGGATTTGGCTTTCAACACCAAAATGCGCAAACAATGGATCGTTCAAGGTATAAGTTTTCAACTTATCGAGTTGATTTGGCATCACTGCTTTGACGAAGTTATAGGCTTCGTTGTAGGCATTTTCGCTATCAATCAAAATTTCTGCGACATCATCACGTAGATAGTCACGAATAGCACGGGTTACTACACCTGCTTCTTGATGCACGAGCATCGGTGAAGGCCCATTTTTTGCTGAGTTTTGGATTTGATTCCAAAGGTCTAGCAAATGTTGTAAGTCGAGTTGTAATTCTTCTTTGCTACGTCCAATCCCTGCAGTGCGGATGATTAAGCTCATGCCACGAGGTAGATTGAGTGAGGCTAAAATCTCTTTCAACTCTTCACGGGTTGAACCTGAAATCTGACGGCTGATCCCGCCACCTTTTGGATTATTCGGCATCAATACCAAATAACGACCAGCAAGGGAAATATAGGTCGAAAGTGCAGCACCTTTGTTGCCACGTTCTTCTTTTTCCACTTGTACCAAAAGCTCAGTGCCTTCGGTAATCAGTTCACGGATATTGTGATTTTGGCGAGGGTCGCCTTGTAGATAAGAATGTGCGATTTCACGTAAAGACAAGAAGCCTTGACGTCCTGCGCCGTATTCTACAAAGACTGCTTCTAAAGAGGGTTCTACTCGGGTCACATGACCTTTGTAGATGTTTGATTTTTTCTGTTCACGCGTGCGATTTTCAAGGTCAAAATCATACAGACGATTATCTGTGACAAGTGCAACACGAACTTCTTCGGCATGTGTTGCATTGATCAACATACGTTTCATGGGTGTAATACCTAATCAAGGATGACCCAAACGCATCAACACCACATTCATACTTCAAGGATCTTGGTCAGCGAGAATATTTGAATAGATGTTTTTTACATCGTTTTGTTCAAATCGTTTTCGCAATGTTGCGACAGTGGAGATCAACGATATTCACTGGAGGGACGCATTGTATTTAAGGTGACTATCTATTCGCTATTTGCTATTCACAATTTGCGATAAGACGCATGGATTTAGACATCAAAATTACGTTGTAAGCGTTAAATCGTTAAATCTAAATCATTCGATCTTTTGCTAGTCATTTCTCTCAAGCCACGGAATGCTCATCGTGGCGAGGGCTAACAAACCTTAAATGATCAAATGGGTTGCCTGAATATCTTGCGTGGTGCAATGTGTCTGATGCAATCCGTTATCAATTAAACTAACTTCACGATTGATTGGTCGTTGGTTAGCGACATTTGCATGCTGTGCGGTGGACATGGTTAAAATAAACACATGCACATCACAGTTTTGCCGATATAATCTGCCATCGGCTTAGGCATAATCTTTGAGGACCGACACGTCATCTTATGTGCATCTATCGTCTTATTTTCTCAAAAGAAGATATTTTGTGATGGACGGTGACGTTGGTATCCGTGCGCTGAATATAGCAAATACATCGCCATCTGCCTATATGATATTTGCGATTAATTGATGTTATTTGCTTAAAAAATAGGCAAAAATTGTGAAAATGTGCTGTATCAGTGGCTCAATCTGAATCTGATTGAAATATCGTTGTAAAATATTGATCTTGTAAAGATCGCTACCCCAAGCGTTTAAATCCTGCCCATGAATAAGTTGTGAGTTTAATGCGTCCGTCTAAGTTTACCTCGTCTTCAAAAACGTCTGCTTCAAAAGCACGATCTTCAAATTCGTCGTCCTCAAAGCAATCGACTTTTAAATTGTCGTCATCAAAATCAGCGCCTTCAAGGCTTGCAAAGTTCGAAGATGAAAAGGTTTCAGAAGAAAAAGTTGAAGTTGATACCACAGGTGCATGGCAAAGCGTGACGTGGATTGATGTGACGGAGCACCATGAGGGACAGCGTATTGATAACTTCCTCATTCGTACCTTAAAAGGTGTGCCGAAAAGTCGGATTTACCGCCTGATTCGTGAAGGGGAAGTTCGGGTCAATAAAAAACGCATCAAGGCAGAAACTAAGCTCAATATTGGCGATCAAATTCGTATCGCACCGATTCGCATGCAACAGCAAGAAGAACATGCGCCAATCGGCGATAGCGTGGCGCAAGGCTTATTGGCTCGCATCGTCTATGAAGATGAAGGCTTGATCGTGGTCAATAAACCATCAGGTATTGCGGTACATGGTGGTAGCGGTGTGGCGTATGGTTTGATCGAAGCGATGCGCCAAGCAACCGGCAAGAAATATTTGGAATTGATTCACCGTATTGACCGTGATACGTCAGGCTTGGTGATGATTTCCAAAAAGCGTTCTACTCTGAAAGCTTTGCAAGATGATCTGCGTGAGCATCGCATCAAAAAGACCTATGCGGCGATCGTGAAAGGTGTGGTGGCTTTGGATAAGCAATTGATTGATGCGCCATTGTTACGCTATGAGCTGAACAACGGTGAACGCCGTGTTCGGGTGTCGAAAGAAGGTAAGCCTAGCCAAACCCAGTGGAATGTGATCGAGCGCTACACAGGAGCGACGTTGATCCATGCCTCGCCACTGTCTGGGCGTACGCATCAAATCCGTGTGCATGGTTTGAGCATTGGTCATCCGTTGGTCGGCGATGATAAATATGGGCATCAAGTGCCGTTTTCGCATCACGATGTCAAACGACTATGCCTGCATGCGATGCGTTTGGAAATACCGAATTATCCTGTGATCGAAGCGCCGTTACCCGATGATATGCAGAAGTTGATTCAAAGTCTGAGTAAGTAATCAGACAGCAATTTTAATCGGTTAGCTTTTGAAACGAATTTGTACGAGATAGATATTTTACTGATGAATGATTTAAAGCAGTTCTCTCCTGACGTAGACACGACAAGCACATTGGATATGCAAAATATTGACCTGATCATTTTTGATTGGGATGGAACGTTATTCGATTCTGTCGGTCAGATTGTCAGAAGTTTGCAATTTGCCGCGCAGCAGTTTCAACAACCGTTGTTAGACGATGATGCAAAAAGTGTCATTGGACTTGGCTTGCCTGAGGTGATGCAACGCTTATTTCCACAAGTGCCTGAGTTACATCAGCAGATATTGACCTGCTACGGACAACATTATGTGGAAAACTCAGGCAGTGATGTGTGGTTTGATGGTGTGGCAGAGTTGCTCGACGCGTTAAAAGCACAAGGCAAATTGCTCGCTGTCGCTACAGGAAAAAGCCGTAAAGGGCTTGATCGGGTACTTGCGCAGACCCAAAGTGCAAACAAATTTGTTGCAACACGTGCAGCCAGTGAAACTCGTTCTAAGCCTGATCCGTTAATGCTTCAAGAAATCTTAAATGTGACTGGTGTACCTGCGCATCGTGCCTTGATGGTCGGTGATACCAGTTATGATTTGGAAATGGCGCAGAACATCAATATGCCACGAATCGGTGTGAGCTATGGCGTGCATTCTATCGACGTGCTTGAGCGATTTGCACCTGTTGCGATTGTGGATTCGGTGCGAGAGTTAAGAGAGATATTGTTGTCTAATATACACAACAGATTGAATTGAACTCATTGGGCTTATTGATCTTTCCGCCATTTTTTCCATGCGTAATAGATCAACATGCCGAAAGGTAAAATCAGAAAAAATGCGCCTAAACCTAAAAAGGCGTAGGCAGCATAAATATTTGCTACGGCAAAAAATAAAAGTAAAGGAATCAATTGTCCTATCATTTCACCACATAATCCGCAAATGGCTTGCTTCCATTTATTCGGTCTTTTTTCGCTTTTATTGTTATTCGGTGAATCTTTTTTGTTGTTTGTGGTCACGCTTATTTCTCTTACGAAAAAATGTTAATACATCGCCTCATCATTGCTGAGGGCAATCAAGCCACGTATCGCACGATACACACTCCACACCCAAGCTAGCCCGATAATAACTAAACAAATCGTTGGCGCAAATACCGCCCACCATGCCGACTGATAGACAAAAACTACGAGAAATAAACTGGCAAAGCCAATCACATTCCACAGCAGATACCACCAAAAACCACGAATCTGCCAAAGAAAATGACTTTCTAAAAATGTGCCTTTGACACTGGAAAATTTGACATGGTTGATAATGATGGCGATCACTGCCAAGATGCCCGCACTAAAGATCGCAGCGAGATATAAGCCGTACAGTAAGTAGGTGAGATTTTTCTGATCTTGGGTTGCGATTGGGCTGATTTGGTTAGTCATTTCCATTTTTCCAATTCAAAGAATCAAAATAGTCGTAGCATAAACACACTAAACGCAAGCAATGCAATATGCGCCACGATACTCAGATAATAGTATTTTTTAAACGGTTGTTTCTGTGTTTTATGGTGAAAGTGCTTCATCGCAAACCACGCCACCGTCCAGCCACCGAGTGCGCACATGAGCAGTAAATGCTGTTCAGAAATCCGTTGATCGCCTTGCATTGCTGCTTTTTTGTCTTGATAAAAAATCCAGTAACAATAGCTATTCACCAGCATAATCACCAACAACGTAAACGGCGGAAGCTGTCCATAGGCTGCGGTGACAAACAGCACCACCCAATACACCAACATGACGAGATACATCGGATGCCACGCAAAACGTTTCTTCGATGCACTGGAAAAAGGTTGGCTGTTCGGATTGTGACTAAAGACTTGCTTGGCTTTGACGTAGCGTACATTGCGCGCTTGCGGTCGAGATTGATCGTCAATGCCCAGCTCATACTCCACCACACAGCCCTCTATCGGTCGAGGGCCACTACGCTCAAAGGCGCTAATATGCAAAAACACACGCTGATGCTTAGGATCGCTAATACCCTGAATAAAGCCGTAGCCTTGCTCATCGTGCCATTCGACCAAACGTCCTTGATAGCGTGCCATTACAATGCGTACTCTGTGTTTAAACGATCATGGGTCATATTGCGCATCTCTTGCGGATCTTTCTGTAGAATTTCTGTGCCAGTGCGTCCTTCATTGCGATTACGCTCTGCAACTTGCAAACGAGAAATCCAAAAACGACAGGCTGCCATTGCAAAATATGACTGTAAGCACGCTTTTTCATCATCGGTCAATGCACGCAACGTTTGATAAGCATTTAAAAATGCCTGCGCTTTTTCCACATCTAAAGACACATTTGGATAATCACTACAGAAATCATTCATCGTGATACTAATATCAAGTAACAACTGATCATAGCTGAGCTCAGAAAAATCTAAGATTCCAGACAATGAGTCGCCGACATACAGGCTATTATCACGGAACAAATCGGCATGAATTAAACCATAAGGACGGTTCGGGTAGGCATCAAACATTTGTTCATACTGTGCAAAGACTTGGGTCAGTAGCGCTTGGTCGGCTTCATTCATTTTTGGATACAGCTCGTGGGCAGTCGCAGACCACCATGCATGATCATGATTATTTTTGCGTTGTAATGGATAATTTTGCAAAGCCAAATGCATTTTCGCCAAAGCTTCACCCATTGCCGCAACTTGCGCTACGGTAGACGGCATCGGATGCTTGCCAGCGATACGTGGCGCAATCTGTGCAGGTTTACCGACGATGCTATGAATCGGTTGATCATTAAAAGTTAAGGGTACTGCAACAGCAATGCCGTGTTGCTCAAGATGTTGTAACACAGGGAATAGTTCGGCCGCCGCGTTTAAGTCCAGCTCTTCAAACACTGTGAGTACAAATTCTTGCCCGTTTTTTGTAGTAATAAAATAGTTGGTGTTTTCAATGCCGCCTTGAATCGGTTCGATCTCGATAATCTCCAAGCCATACTGCATGGCGAAAGTGTGTACTTGTTCAAGATTGAGTTGGGTATAGACGGACATAACAATGAAAACTCTAGGCATATAGAATATTTTTGCTAGAATAACCGCTTCTTGCGTCAAGGTGTAGTCTTTGCGCACAGAAGCTCAACGTTCTTTGAAAGAATCGTCTGATTGAAAGATGAGATTTCGCTGTTAAAACAAGTTGCTGAGAATCAAGCTATGTTAGCAAAACGAATTATTCCGTGTTTGGATGTGGACAATGGGCGTGTGGTCAAAGGCGTTCAGTTTTTGGATATTCGTGATGCGGGTGATCCTGTGGAAGTGGCACGTCGCTACAATGAGCAAGGTGCTGATGAGTTTACCTTTTTAGACATTACCGCAACCCATCATGGTCGTGAAACCACCTATCAAACCGTAGAACGCATGGCGGAAACGGTATTCGTCCCGCTCACTGTTGGCGGTGGTGTGCGCAAGATTGAAGATATTCGACTTTTGCTCAATGCGGGTGCGGATAAAGTCAGCATCAACTCAGCGGCAGTATTCAATCCTGAATTTGTGGCTGAAGCATCCAGTCGTTTTGGGGCGCAGTGTATCGTGGTCGCCATTGATGCGAAAAAAGTCGCTGAGAATAAGTGGGAAATTTTTACCCATGGTGGTCGTAAGCCGACTGGGATTGATGCGATTGAATGGTCAGTGAAAATGACAGAGTTTGGCGCAGGCGAGCTTCTCGTCACCAGTATGGATGCCGATGGCACCAAAGCGGGCTATGACATTGGTTTGATGCGTGCAATTAACGATCGAGTGACGATTCCGACCATTGCCTCGGGTGGTGTGGGTAATTTGCAACACATGGCAGATGGCATTTTACAGGGTGGGGCGGATGCGGTTTTAGCAGCGTCGATTTTCCACTTTGGGCAACATAGCATTCCCGAAGCCAAAGCCTTTCTTGCAGAACAAGGCATTGAGATGCGTTTATAAGATTTCATCAAAGCTTCATGATCAAAGGTTAGGCTTACACCATCAGGTGAGTTTTATGAGATTGATCATGCCTCAGCAGATTTACACCATTGATGATATCAAGTCTTGTTATGTTGAGTTTGTGAATAAGCTGGACAGCCCTCGGATTGATAATCTTACCAACTGGGGGCAACATCGCTTATTTTTGGCAAAGTATTTTCCCATTAAAGATGGTCGATATTCACCGAGCGATATTATGATCGAATTCAATACTCGGACTTATCATCTCGATACCACCAAAGCGCCAGATTTTTTAGATCAACACAACTATTTGGCATGGTTGCAAGGCGAGCTGTTAAAAGCCTAAATAAACTTAAAGTTAAAATTTTGACTGAATATTAAAAATCGATTTATAAACAATTATTCTGAATTTGTATCATTCAAAAATGGATTCTTTACCACATCTACATCATCATTATTATTCTGCTGGACTTTTATAACTAAATTTTGTGATTCAAGCGTTGCCACCGTTTGCTCTAAAATCCTTAGTAAGGTTTTGGCATGCTCTAAACTGTGTTGATCTTGATGAATTTGCAAACTGCCATAAATCGAAATGCGTTCGCCTTGATTTTCAATAGTGAGCTCATCAATGGCGATGCTTTGTGTATGATTTTGAAAGGGTTTAAATTCCATTTTTCTGTCCTGTTTAAGTCCTAGAATTCGTGTTTTTAATTGGCATTTGTGTCCTTTTCTTTCATCCACTCTACGATCGGCAAAAGAATGCGATTGATTGAAAAGCGATTTGGTTCATCGCTGTCGTTACCATCCATTTTTACATTTTTCATTTCAGAATTTTCTAACGCATCTTTTTGAACTTCATCTTCATTGGCTGTTGAAAATATTTCAATCAAGTTTGGTAAGCTTGGCATAGAAACCTTTTCTTTAATTGTTGTCCATTGAACAGGGTTTTCTAATGCATAAGATTGACCAACGACAAAGCGTTTTTGCGTCGCAGTGATTTGCTCTGCCTCAACCATTGGCGCACATTGGCTATGTAGGTCACTATCTTGATATGGTGGATGTTTATTGGCTTTGACTTGATTGGCTCGCATCGGTAGCTCGAAGATTTGCCGTTTCGATTGTTCATCTAATCGAGGATAAAGATTAATCCCTACTTTTTCTTCCAAAGCACAGATGCTCAGACTTTCTGCATAGCGAGAGCCGTTATTTTTACTGAGATATGCACTCGCCATGCCGATACGTGGGAAATACACTGCTTTATAAATATGGCTCGGGACAAGGACAGCATGTCCTTTTTTGACATATTGAACCGTCGGCTCAAGATAGGCAGGACCCGTAACAATATAGGCATCGAGCTTATACTTTGTGACCATCGCTCGGGTGGCTTCTTCGATCTCACGCCATGTATTTTGATTATTATCATAGTGCTGTGG
>LUMT01000859.1_pt1 | contig 12259 bp, 14 predicted proteins | sample 729741 | NCBI WGS metagenome assembly LUMT01 (sample SAMN03860299, study PRJNA289734) | marine metagenome | biome: seawater column; feature: ocean; material: water; isolation source: Red Sea water column Station 192 - depth 50m | place: Saudi Arabia: Red Sea | collected 2011-10-15 | depth 50 m
TGCTCTACCTAGCATTGTTGCGATTACATTCACCTGATACTTAATTGGACGATTTTTAATAGTTTTAATTGTGTAAAGAGCTTTTTCCTTGTTTTTAAACCCCAAACCTTGGGTAGTGGTTTTAGGATTGTAATCTGAATAAAGCGATAAATTTATAGGTTTAGTTTTTTTACTTAATGGCATTTTATCTATAATTTTAAAAATTGTTTTATAATTAAGTTTATTCATCTTCTTTTTGGATTTGCCGTCAAAACCAATTAAATCAATTGATGATTTTTCCTGCTTATTAATTTTACAAATTAATTTTACAAATCTTTTATGAAAATCTTTTATTTTATCTTGATATATTTTTTTTGCCTCTAGATAAATTCTATCCTTATAACTTGTTGTAGAAACAAGTAAAATTCTACTTTTCCATTTGTATTTTTCTAAGTTCATATTTTTTTGCTAGAACATCTTTTTGAGCAATACTTAACTCTTTCCCAATTTAGCTTCCATTTTCTTCGCCAATTGAAAGGTCTCTTACAAACAATACAGATTTTAGATGGAAGATTTTCTTTTTTCACTAAAGTGTGTTTTGTTTAATAAATTTTTCTGCAGCAGGAAGGATTAATTTTTTTCTGTCACTTTTCATTTTGTCGAAAATTCTAACCATCATAGATAACCTTGGATTTTTCAAAAAAAATTTTCTATTTCTATCAATGAATCTCCAATACAACCCATCCATTATGTTGCACCAATCGCCTTTTTTAAAATCCATCATTTTCATAAAGTAACTCGAGCCACATATATATGGTTTTGTAGCAAATATTCCTCCATCACTAAATAATCCCATACCATAAACATTAGGCACCATTACCCAATCTGAGGAATCTACAAACATTTCCATAAACCATTTATAAACAATGGTAGGCTTTATTTCGCAAAGATTCATGATGTTTGATAAAATCATTAATCTTTCAATGTGATGAGACCATCCATGATTTAAAGCATTTTTGATTGCATAATCTAGTGGCGGTAAACCAGTAGTACCTTCATACCATGATTTTTTCATTTTGCGATTTTGTTTGAAAAAATTTCTAGTTTCCATTTCGTTTGAATAACTTTGATAAATTCCTCTCATAAATTCTCTCCATCCTATGACCTGACGCACATAACCTTCTAAAGAATTTAATTTGATTTTTTTACTCTTATGGAAATCTAAAACTTTTTTTATAATAAATTCAGGCGTTATTAATCCTAGGTTAATGTAAGGACTTAAAGCACTGTGAAATAAAATATTATCTTTTTGATCAACAGCGTCCTCATAATCACCAAATAAATTAGATTTCTCTTTAATAAAAAAATTTAATAATTTGACCACATCATTAAATTCTGTAGCAAGCCAAAAGTTTTTGGTTGTTCCTGGATGATCTTTGAATAGTTTTTCAATAATAGGTTTTAATTTTTTAGTATGGTTAGTCTCATTAATTTTTGGGAATTTTGGAATAGAGATATTTTTTGGTAACTTATTTCTATTATCTTCATCAAAACTCCATTTACCTCCTATAGGATTCCCATCTGAACCCATTAATATGCCGGATTTTTTTCTAACTTCTTTATAAAAAGTTGCCATAAAAGGTTTTTTTGATTTTGATAAATATTGTTTAAATTCATCTCTCGAATTTAAAAACATAGGAGTTTGCACAATATTCCATTTAATTTTTTCTTTTTTTATGAATTGATCAATTTTTTTCTCAAAAAATTTATCCTCAATTTCAAAACTCGAAATTTCTTTTATTTTTTTTGAATTAATTAATTTCTTTAATTTTTTTAAATAGTCATCTTTAAATTCTTTATCTTCAATTCTCAAATATTCTAATTTGAACTTATCCTTTTTAAGAGACTCCGCATGTGAACGCATTGATGATAAGAAAAGAAGGATTTTATTTTTATGATGTTTTTCATAAGTGCATAATTGGTAATCTTCTGCCATAAAAAATAGGTGGTCTTTTTTGAAGCGGTCTAAGTATTTTGGTGGAAATAATTGATTGCCAAGTATAAAAAATAACTTCATATTTAAATATAACTAATAAAAATTTTTATGTCAGAAAAATATCTTATTTTTGGTGCGACAGGATCCATCGGTTCTAGTTTGGCTGAACAATTAGTAAATTCAGGGAATTCAGTTCATTTAGTTGGTAGAAATGAAAATGAAACTAAAAATATTTCTGAAAAATTAGGTTGTGCATTTACAATAGCTGATGTTTTGCAAGATGGATTTGTGGATAAGGTTAAAAGTGATATTTCTGATGTAAAAGGTATTGCTTATTGTGTGGGTTCAATTGATCTGAAACCTTTAAGAATGGTGAATGAGCAAGATTTTAATAAATGTATGAAATTAAATTTATACTCTGCTGTCGAGGTTATAAAGGGATATCAGGATATTTTGAAAAAAAATAAAGGTTCGGTCGTTTTATTTTCTACAGTTGCTGCTCAAAGAGGTTTTACAAATCATGCAATAATTGCCTCTACAAAAGCTGCTGTTGAGGGTTTAACAGTTTCTTTGGCTGCAGAATTTGCTCCAAACATAAGAGTAAACTGTATTGCACCAAGTTTAACCAATTCAAAAATCGCTGAACCAATGTTAAAGAACAAGGCTTTAGCAGATGGAATTGCAAAAGCTCATCCATTAAAGAGACTGGGTGAGGGAAAAGACTCAGCATCTTTAGCTAAATTTCTTATTACAGATGATAGCTCATGGGTGACAGGTCAAATTATAGCAGTTGATGGTGGAAGATCAAAGCTNNNNGTTTATTTTCTCAGTATCTTTATTCTTACTCTTAACAAACCTCTCATTTGCAAAAAATTTCAATTTAGAAAAAATTGTGGATTTAAATGGTCCTTGGGGCTCATCATTTATTAATAATGAAGAGCTAATTATAACTGAAAAAAGTGGAAAAATAAAAATTATAAATATTGTTTCAAAACAAATTTCTGAAATAAATCACAATCTTAATTTTTTAGAACATGGCCAAGGTGGAATACTAGATATTCTTTTTAAAGATAATTTTATTTATGTATCTTACACAGAAAATAGAGGTAATGGCAAAACCAGCACCTCAATTGCAAAAACAAAATTTTCCAAAAAAGAATTAAAATTTGAAAATATTTTCCAAGCAAATCCTCCTATTAATTCTGGTTATCATTTTGGATCAAGATTAGCGATAAAAGATGACTACCTTTTTGCATCTGCTGGTGAAAGAGGTGAAGGTATGATTGCGCAAGATCCAACAAAACATCCAGGGAGCATTATAAGAATAAATTTAGATGGAAGTATTCCAAAGGACAATCCTAGATTTAAAGGGAAATCTAACTGGCTTCCAGAAATATATCAAATCGGTATTAGAAATCCACAAGGTTTAACTTTATCTCCATTTGACGGAAAAATTTATATGAGTAATCACGGAGCAAGGGGTGGAGATTGGTTTGGTGAGGCTAAAGAAGGTGAAAATTATGGTTGGAAAATTTTAGGATGGGGAGGGACTAATTACTCTGGTATCCCAATTGGACCTAAATGGAAGCCAGGCTTCACAAAAGCAATTCATTATTGGGTACCCTCAATTGCCACAAGTGCCATCACAATTTACAAAGGTAAGGAATTTAGTGAATGGAATGGTCATGCACTTGTAACATCATTGAAAGATCAATCTCTAAGAAAACTAATATTTAAAGATTTATCAAATGTAAAAGAAGATATTATTTTTCAAAAAAAAATTGGAAGATTAAGAGATATACAAGTACATCCAGAAAATGGTAAAATTTATTTTTTAGCAGGAGATAGTCTGTGGTTAATGGAAAAAAATTAATTAATTTTTTATGTATTTTAGTTGGAATAATATTTTATAATTGTTTAAGTATCGCAATGGAAAAACCCTATCATCATTTGCCAGATGGAACTTTTAGAAATCCTGAGGGATCACCTAAAAGAGATGCCAATATAAAATGGTCATATAAAATTTTTAATCAAGAAAAAAAGAAACTTGATATGACGGTGCCAAAAAGTCATGTTATTGAAAAAGAAAAAGTAATTTTAGATCTTAAAAAATATCAAGATGACGACTATATCGCTTGGATTGGTCATGCAACTTTCTTAATTAAACTTGGTGAAACTACAATAATTACTGACCCAGTTTTCTCAAAAAATGCTGGCCCACTTATATTTGGCCCAAAAAGATATACAGAACCGGCGCTTACTCTAGATGAAATACCAAAAATAGATTTATTTTTATTAACTCATAACCACTACGACCATCAAGATGCATACACGATTAGGAAGTTTCCATATAAAAATGCAAAAGTGTTATTGCCTCTTAAGCTTGGGAAATACTTCAGAAGATATAAAGATGTTAATGAAATGGATTGGTATGACGAAATAAAAATAAACGAAAAATTAAAAGTTACATTTTTACCCGCGGTTCATTGGTCAAAACGTAGTCTAACTGATACCAATAAAACTTTATGGGGAAATTTTTTAATTGAATATGACGGAAAAAAAATTTTATTTGCCTGTGATACGGGGATTGGAGACATATATAAGTCTATTGGTCAAAAATATGGTCCAATTGATTTAACGTTTATAAATATTGGTGCTTACAATTTTTATCCGATTATGCCTTATAAAGATAAATCTATCTATCACACAAACCCAGAGGAAGCTTTAGAAATTGCTCAAAATCTTAAAAGTAAGAAAGTGGTTGGCATGCATTGGGGAACTTTCGTTCTATCCTTAGAACCTATAATGGAGCCACCAAAAAGATTTAAAGCCAGTGCCATCAAGTATGGTTTTAAAAAAGAGGATGTTTTGATTTATAAAATTGGTGAGTTTGACTCACTTAAAAAATTACTTAATTACAATTAGTTGTCTAAAATTTTTCTTTTTGCTTTTTCAAATTCTTCCTGGGTTAAAACTCCATCTTTTAAAAGTTTATTCAATTTTTCAAGCTCATAACTTAAACTATCTTCATCAACCAAAGGAGGATCAGTTTTTTCATTATCAGAATTTTCATTTATTTTATTTGCACTTTTGGCACTAAATCCATTCATTATTGCAGTTGCGCCAAGATATAAAACAAATCCAAAAATTGGTATTACCAAACCAAGAAAGATAATTTTTTCCATTAATTAGTCCTCATCTTCCTCTCTCCAATTTTTTTCGTACATAAGCCATGCTGCTAATATTACTGAAAAAGTTCCAACAATCATACCATAATCAAATCCAGTTTGTTGATCGTATAGATACCAACCAAGTTGAGTTGCTCCAATCGGAGGTATGGTAAGTATAGCCATAATAATTAAAATTCTATATGGGTATTTTGGCTTTCTCATAGCTTAGCTTATCAAAAATTTTTTAATGATTTAAATGTTAAATTTGCGATCTTTTGAAACAGTCAATCGTATTTTTAAGCAAACACGCAATTGTCATTGGACCAACATCTCCAGGAACTGGTGTAAGAGCCTTTGCATTTTTTGAAACTTCATCAAATGCAACATCACCAACAATTCCCTTTTCAGTTTTATTAATACCTACATCAATCACAATTGCATTTTTTTTAACCCAATCTCCTTTTACCAACTCAGGAATACCGACGGCAGCAACAACAATATCTGCCTCTAAACATTCAGCTTTTAAATCTTTAGTTTTTGAGTGAGTTATCGTTACAGTGCAGTTTTCTTTCAAAAGAAGTTGTGTCATTGGTTTGCCATTTAAATTTGATCTACCTATAACAACAGCTTTTTTACCATTTAAATTTGGCTCAAATTTTTTAATTAATAAGTAGCATCCTAGAGGAGTACAAGGTACTGAACTTTCATAACCAGAAGAAAGATTGCCGACATTTATAGGATGAAATCCATCAACATCTTTTGTGTGATCAATCGCTTCAATAACTTTCTTTTTATCTATATGTTTTGGCAAAGGTAATTGTACTAATATACCAGAAACACTTTTATCATTATTTAATTCATTTATTTTTTCTAAAATTACTTTTTCTTCGACGTTATCGGGATACTTTATTACCTCGGACTTTAGTCCAACCTCATTTGCTGATTTTTCTTTATTTCTTACATAAATTTGACTTGGAGTTAAATCTCCAATTAAGATTACAGACAGACCAGGAACTTTATTATATTTTGATTTAAGTTCAGAGACTTCTTTTTTAAGCTCTTGCCTTAATAATGCAGCTTCTTTTTTTCCATCAATTAAAATCATAATTTATTTAAAATATCATTGGTGCAACGTAAAGCTTCATACACATTTCTATAAACCAAATCAATAGAAGTAAAATTATAGGTGAAATATCCAAAGCACCTAAATTTGGCAAAAAACGTCTTATCTTATTTAAAATTGGATCAGTTAATCGATAAGTAAAGTCTAAAACTAAATAAACAAATCTATTTTGAGTATTTAGAATATTAAAAGCAACTAGCCAACTTATTATTACATTCGCAATTACAACATAGGAATATAGTTTTAGGATCTGTAAGACTAAATAAAAAACAGCTATCATTTCTTTTCAACATAAATCGACTGACTTGGAAATGCGAAAGAAGCTTTGTTGCTTTCAACAATTTGTTTAATTTCTATTGCTAGACGCTCTTTTACAGACAACCAATCATTCCAGCTGCTAGTTTTTGTAAAACAACGAACATACATATCTATCGAACTATCTGAAAATTTATCAACTCTAACCGCAACACCAATACTTTGCTTAAAGTCATCACTTTTATTGATATGGTTTTCGATTTGATCTCTTATGGTTTTTAATTGGTCAACTGTTGTGTCATATTGAAGAGTGATAATCCAACTTATCAACCAGTTTGAAGTTTCACTTACATTAATAACTGCATTTTCTGCAAATTGAAAATTAGGAATTATTGCTAAAGATTTGTCAAATTTTCTAATAGTCGTAGATCTAAAACCAATTTTTTCAACTATGCCCTCTATTATTCCATCAACTAAAATCCAATCTCCTATTTTAAATCTTTTTTCAACAAGAACTAAAATGCCTGATATTAAATTTTTAAATAAATCTTGAGCACCTAAAGCCACAGCCACACCAAATAAACCTAAACCCGCGATTATGGGACCGATTTTGATACCCCATAATTCTAAAACAGCAGCTAAACCTAAAATAAAAATCAAAATCTTTAATGATTTAATTATCCATCCTATTAACTCCTTGGTTAAAAGTTTATCAAGACCACTTAGAACATATGAGACGGGTTCAATAATTTGATGCATTACCCAAAAAATTAATATAGTTATTAAAGTTCTGTTTATTGTATCAACAATATCTCTGCTTTCAGCAGAAAAAGTCATATAATAACTTGCAATAAAAAATCCTAAAACTATTGGTAAAAATCTTGCTGGTCCTACAAGAGCGTTAACAAAAGTATCATCTAATTTATTAGTTGTTCTTTTTGAAATTATTTCTAATTTTTTTATTATTAGTTTGCTTAAAATTCCTCTGAATATTAAGAAAATTAAAAAAATTCCTAAACCGATTAATATTTGAAAAATATCAACACCTAGAATCCCTTTATTCCAAACTGATAAAAAAATTTCTGAAAAATTATTTATTAATTCCATAACTAAATTTTATATAACAAAAACTCCTCTTCACCAGGATTAAAAAGAAATATTTTTTTCCATTTAATTTCATTCAATATAGACGAGGTTTTCTCACCAATACACATCAAATTTGTATTCATCCATAAAGTCTCAGTTTGATATATTTTTATAAAATTAAGAAAACTAGAGGCACTATTTTGTGAATAAACATAAACTATATCAGGTAAATTTTCTTTTAATTTAATTATAAACTCGTCATCAAATTTTTGATTATATTTTGCTCTATAATTAATAATTCTTTTTACAACAAAACCCTCTAAAACCAACTGTTGATCTAAGTCAACAGATACCGTTTCTCCACTAACATAAATAAGTTTTTTATTTTTATTATCGTAAGTCCTTAAAATTAATTCTTTTAAATTTGAAACATTTCCCTCTGCGGCAACTGTATTTTGAAAACCTAAATCACGAGCTTTTTTTTCTGTTACATTTCCCACACAAAAACACTTAATTTTTTTATCTATGTTTTTTAAATTTAAATACTTAACGGCGTTAGCACTGGTGAAAATTATTCCCCCAAATTCAGAAAAATCAATTTCATCATAATTAATTTTTTCAATATTAAGTAAGGGAAGATGGGATATTTTATGACCAAGCGATTTAAACTTCAAAGCTAGTGCCGAGCAATCTTCCAATGGTCTAGTCAACAAAATATGCATATCATTTCTTATAAGAATTATTAGATTTTTTTTTTAGAATCCCGCCAATCTCTTCACCAACCTCTCTAAACTTTGATTTTTCAACAATTTTTTTTTCATAGTATCTCTCTGATCCATCTAAAGAAAAAAGCTCAGCTTCTAATGTTAGTTGGTCACCTTCTATTTTTGAATGGACACCCACTGCAGTTTCACAGTCGCCATCTAAAACTTTTAAAACATTTCGCTCAGAATGTGCTCTTCTGTAGGTTTGATCATGATTAATCTTTTTTAAAATTGAAATGACTTCATCATCATTTTCTCTACACTGAATAGCAATAATACCTTGTCCAGCACTAGGTATAATCTCTTCAGTTTCAAAAGTTTCTGTAATGTATTCCTCAAGCTTTAAAGATTTTATTCCAGCACTTGATAAAAGTATTCCGTCATAAAGACCATCTTTTAACTTTTTGATTCTGGTATCTACGTTTCCTCTTATAAGTTTACAATTAAGATCAGGTCTCTTTTTTTTTATTTGAAACTCTCTGCGATAGGAAGAGGTTCCGATTATAGAGTTAACACTTAGATTTTTAATTTTTTTTTTATTAAATGTTATGAGAATTTCCCGCGGATCATTTCTTTCAAGGAACGTGTCAGTAATAAGTCCTTTTGTTTCATTTATAGGCATATCTTTAAGAGCGTGAACAGCAATATCAATCTCTTTTTTAAGAAGTTGTTTTTCAATTTCACTAGAAAATAGACCTTTGCCACCAACATCTGATAATCTTGTATCTTTAATCTGATCACCTTTTGTTGATATTGGCTTTATATTAACCTCCTCCTCCTTAAAACTAGCACTTTGAATAATCTTATCTTTTACTTTTTGTGCATAAAGTATAGCCAACTTGCTTCCTCTTGAACCAATTGTTATTTTTTCTTTCATAAAATATATTTCTTACTTGTATTGAGATTGTACAATTATTAAAACTTATTTGAATGAGCAAAAAACCCTTAATTCTTGGAATAGAATCGAGTTGCGATGAAACAGCGGCATCTGTAGTTACCGAAAATGAGCAAGGAATACCAGTTGTTTTATCTAACATTGTTTCCAGTCAAGAAGATGTCCATAAAGAATTCGGGGGAGTAGTTCCTGAATTAGCAGCAAGATCACACATCGAAAAAATAGATTGGATTGTAAAAAAAGCTATAGATAAAAGTGGAAAAAAAATTGATGAAATTGACGCTATAGCTTCTACAGCAGGACCTGGTTTAATTGTATGTCTATCAGTTGGGTTAAGCTTTGGAAAAACTTTTGCACTTACAACAAACAAACCATTTATTGCTGTTAATCATCTTGAAGGACACGCCCTAAGCCCAAAATTAAATTCTAAATTAGACTACCCATATTTACTTTTACTAATTTCGGGTGGACATTCTCAATATTTAAGCGTTCAAGCTCTTGGAAGATATAAACGATTAGGCACAACTATTGATGATGCTTTAGGAGAAGCATTTGATAAAACTGCTAAACTTTTAGAAATAGAATTTCCAGGTGGACGTGAAATCGAAGTTTTGGCTGAAAAAGGAAATCCAGAAAGATTCAAATTACCCAAACCAATTATAAATAAAGGTGGATGCAATTTATCTTTTGCAGGATTAAAAACTGCTGTGCTTAAAATATCCTTGAAAAAATGAATACTCTAAAAGAAAAAAAATTTGTGGTTGCTGGTGGTGTAGCTGCAAATAAAAAAATAAGAGCAATGTTAATGAAATTATGTAAAAAAAAAAATTACCAAAGTATTTTTCCTCCAATAGAATTCTGTGGGGATAATGCAGCAATGATTGCCATGGTTGGTTTAGAAAAATTTAAGCTGAGGCTATTTAATGATCTGGATCATCCCGCAAAACCTAGGTGGCAATTAGATGAAGGTGCGGCCTTTCTTAAAGGAGCTGGTGTCCAATTGTAATGAGTTATTGGTTACTTAAATCTGAACCAGACGTTTGGTCAATAGATCAACAACAAAAAACTGGAAAGAAAGGAGCCCCTTGGGATGGTGTTAGAAATTATCAAGCCGCAAAAAATTTAAAAAATATGAAAAAGGGTGATCAGTGTTTTTTTTATCATTCAAATATTGGAAAAGAAATTGTGGGCATTGTTGAAGTTATCAAAGAAGCTTATTTAGATAAAACAGACAAAACTGGTCGTTTTGTAGCTGTAACAGTTAAATTCGTAAAAAAACTTAAAACACCAGTTTCACTTGAAACTATTAAAAAAAACAAGGAATTAAGCCATTTATCATTAATAAAACAGAGTAGACTCTCAGTAATGCCTATAGACTCTAAAAGCTGGAAAATATTGAATAACATGAGTAAAATTTAACTATAAAATTAAACCTATGCCTAAAAGAAAAAAATATAGAAATAAAAAAAAAGTTAAAAAAAAAACTAAAAGAAAAACTGTTAAAAATAAGAAATTAGTTAAAAGAAAGATATCATCTAATAAGAAAAATCAATCTAAAAAAGAGAACTCATCCGTCTCTGAATTAATAATAAAAACTAAACCTGAATGGATTAAAAGTAGTCTTGCAAATAAAGCGCAATATTTAAAAAGGTATAAAGAGTCAATTAAAAATAATAACGCCTTTTGGAAAAAAGAAGGAAAAAGAATTACTTGGATAAAACCCTATAAAAAAATCAAAGATGTCAAATACAGCAAGAACGATGTAAAAATTAAGTGGTTTGAAGACGGAACTCTTAATGCATCAGCAAACTGTATTGATAGACATTTAAAAGATAAAAAAGATAAAACTGCTATTATTTGGGTTGGTGATGATCCTAAAGACAGTCAAAAAATTTCTTACAAACAATTACACCAAAAAGTATCAAAAGCTGCAAATGGATTGAAAAAACTTGGAATTAAAAAAGGAGACCGAGTTACAATTTATTTAACTATGATACCAGAGTTAGCAATTTTAATGCTAGCTTGTGCAAGAATTGGTGCAATTCACTCTATTATATTTGGAGGATTTTCAGCTGAATCTATTTCGGGAAGAGTTAACGATTGTGAATCAGAGTATATAATCACTGCAGACGAAGGCGTCAGGGGAGGAAAAAAAATACCTTTAAAGGCTACTACTGATGAGGCACTAACAAACTGTCCAAATGTTAAAAAGTGTATTGTTGTTAAAAGAACTGGAAATTACGTATTTTGGGATGATGATAGAGACGTTTGGTATCACGATTTAATAAAGGATGTTCCGGCCCACTGCGAACCTGAAGAGATGAATGCGGAAGATCCGCTGTTTATACTCTACACTTCAGGCTCTACTGGAAAACCTAAAGGTGTTTTGCATACGACTGGTGGATATATGGTTTATGCATCAATGACTCACCAATATATATTCAACTACAAACCTAAAGATATTTATTGGTGCACGGCAGATATTGGGTGGGTAACTGGACATAGTTATATTATATACGGACCACTTTCCAATGGTGCTACAACCATAATGTTTGAAGGTATACCTAATTACCCTGATAGCTCTAGATGGTGGCAAATAGTCGACAAATATAAAGTAAACACATTTTATACAGCACCAACAGCCATCAGAGCTTTAATGAGAGAGGGCAGCGATCCAGTCAATAAAACATCTAGAAAATCTTTAAAATTATTGGGAACTGTTGGGGAGCCGATTAACCCGGAGGCATGGATGTGGTACTACAAAACTGTTGGAAATTCAAAATGCCCAATAGTTGACACTTGGTGGCAAACAGAAACGGGGGGAATACTTATCGCTCCTCAAACGGGAGCTATTCCACTTAAACTCGGTTCCGCTACTAAACCTTTTTACGGAATAAAACCATGCTTAGTGGACAAAGACGGAAAAGAGATAAAAGGAGCAGGTGAAGGTAGGCTTTGTATATCCCAGTCTTGGCCAGGACAGATGAGAAC
>LUMT01001243.1_pt1 | contig 12227 bp, 9 predicted proteins | sample 729741 | NCBI WGS metagenome assembly LUMT01 (sample SAMN03860299, study PRJNA289734) | marine metagenome | biome: seawater column; feature: ocean; material: water; isolation source: Red Sea water column Station 192 - depth 50m | place: Saudi Arabia: Red Sea | collected 2011-10-15 | depth 50 m
AATGTTGGTTGCGATCATTTCAATATACTGGATATCAGGCACAACAGATGTAGTTAAACTTTATGAAATTGGAATTGACGCTAAATACCAAAATTTATTGTGGTTAGCTTTCTTTAGTTCTTTTGCAGTAAAAACACCTATGTGGCCTGTTCACACTTGGTTGCCAGATGCCCATGTTGAAGCTCCTACAGCCGGTTCAGTTTTGTTAGCTGCTATCTTGCTAAAAATGGCAGGATATGGTTTTATTAGATTTTCACTAGGGTTATTTCCTGTGGCTTCTGAAGTATTCACACCTCTTATTTATACTTTAAGTGTTATAGCAATAATTTTTACTTCTTTTATAGCTTTAATGCAGGAAGACATGAAAAAGCTAATTGCATATTCATCTGTTGCACATATGGGTTTTGTAACTTTAGGTATTTTTACTCTTCAACAGCAAGGTATAGAAGGAAGTATAATTCAGATGATTAGTCATGGATTAGTTTCTGCAGCTCTATTTTTATGTGTTGGTGTTGTTTATGACCGTATGCATTCAAGGATGATAAATTCTTATGGTGGTATAGTTGCCATAATACCAAAGTATTCGATTTTATTTATGTTGTTTACATTAGCTGCTTTAGGATTACCCGGAACAAGTGGATTTGTTGGTGAATTTTTAATTTTAATGGGTGCTTTTAAGGACAGTTTTTTAGTAGCCGTGTTAGCAAGTTTAGGAGTGATTTTAGGGGCCGCTTATATGCTTTGGTTGTACAAAAGAGTTGTTTTTGGAAAATTAGTTAATGAAGATTTAAAACAAATGTTAGATTTAAATAAATCAGAATATTTAATTTTAACATGCTTAGCTATTCCAACCTTATTTTTTGGTTTTTATCCAGATCCTCTGATTAATACAATAGAGGTTTCAGTTTCAGATTTAATAAATATGCATAATATTAATTTAGCGAGCAAATAATATGGAAAATTTAAATTTAATTTTACCTGAAATTTTTATCTCATTATCAATAATGTTTTTACTTGTATTGGGAGTTTTTAAAAAAAATAGTTCAGGCATTACTTTTAACTTGTCTTTATTTGTATTTTTGATCGCCGCTATAATTGCTATTAACGAAACTTTCTCTGTGAATAGAGAAACTTTGTTTAATGGTAGTGTTGTAATAGATAAGATGTCTTCATTTATGAAGATCATTACATTATTAGGTGGTTTTCTAGTATTGGTTATTTCTTCTAGTTATTTAAAAATATTTAAAATTTTTAATATTGAATATCCAGTTTTAATTTTGAGTTCTGTACTAGGAATGATGGTTATGATTAGTTCTAATGATCTAATTGTGTTTTATATGGGTCTAGAGTTACAATCATTAGCCTTATATGTTTTAGCAACTTATAACAGAGATCAACTAAAATCATCTGAAGCAGGTTTAAAATACTTTGTATTAAGTGCATTATCATCAGGATTATTACTTTATGGATGTTCACTAATTTATGGTTTTTCAGGATCTACAAACTTTGATGTGATTTCCACACAACTTAATTCAAATGAGTATGTACTGACTTTTGGGATAGTTTTTATTTTAGTAGGTTTAGCATTCAAAATTTCAGCAGTGCCATTCCATATGTGGGCACCAGACGTATACGAAGGATCTCCAACCACAGTAACTTTATTTTTTACAATGGTACCAAAAATTGCTGCGTTAACTGTATTTATTAGATTTTTATATGTACCATTTTTAAATCTAATCGATCAATGGCAAATGATAATTGTATTTTTATCTATTGCCTCAATGCTATTTGGTGCAATTGCAGCAATTGGACAAACAAATATTAAAAGACTAGTTGCTTATAGCTCTATTGGACACATAGGCTACACATTGGCTGGTCTTGCCACTGCTTCTAATGAAGGAATTCAAAGTTCAATAATTTATATTTCAATTTATGTTGTAATGAATTTGGCCCTTTTTTCTTGTTTGTTAATGCTTAGAAGAAATAATCAATATTACGAAGATATTGATGACTTATCTGGTTTATCGAAAAATCATCCATTATTATCACTTTCTTTACTTGTAATATTGTTTTCATTGGCAGGGATACCACCATTAGCAGGATTTTTTGCTAAGTTTTATGTTTTCAAAGCAGTTTTAGAACAATCAATGTATTTTTTAGCTATTGTTGGATTGTTATCTACTGTTGTTGCAGCTTTCTATTACTTAAGAATAATCAAGATTATGTACTTTGATAAAGAAAAAGATAAATATGATACGGATCATAGTTTATGGTTAAAATTTTCATTAACTTTTTCTACAATATTAATTCTTTTATACTTCATATTTCCAAGCCAATTAATTGAGGTAGTATCAAGAATTAATATTATTTAATGAAATTTAAGAAATTTAATTTTAAATTAATAAAAAGTACTAACGATACAGCTGCAAGAATAATAAAAAAAACTAACTATAAATTTGGTATGGTTGTTGCTGAAAAACAATTTAGTGGTCGAGGTCAGTATGGAAGAAAATGGATTTCATATAAAGGTAATTTATTTGCCTCTTTTTTTCATCCATTTGATGAAAATAAATTCTCAATAGAAAGAGTTACAAAGTTAAATTGTAATTTAGTTAAACAAACACTCTCTAAATATATAAAAAATAAAATTAACTTTAAAAAACCAAACGATTTATTAATTAATAAGAAAAAGATTAGTGGGATTTTACAAGAAATTATAACGAAATCAGATAAAAAATTTTTAATTACAGGAATAGGAATTAATGTAATAAAAAATCCAAATATTAAAAATTATCCATCTACAAATTTATATAGAATAACATGAAAAAAAATTAATAAATCTGAATTAGAAAAAAATTTGAAACTAGTTTTTGAAAATAGAATATCAAAAATGTATAAAATAAATTAATTAATATGTATATTTTAGGTGACATAGGAAATACTGACACTAAAATTTTTTTAGTTTCCAAAAGAAATAAAATTTTAAAAAGAATTACTTTTATTTCAAAAAAAATAAGTAATAACCAATTAAAAATCTTATTTAAAAAAAATAAAATTCAAATAAATAAAATTGAAAAAATATTGTTTTGTAGTGTTGTCCCAAACACTTTTAAAATTATAAAAAACTACTTTTCTAAAATCACTAAAGTTAAATGCAATGAAGTAAAAAATTTGAATTTAAAATCAATGATTAAAATTAAAGTTGATTACAAGCAGGTAGGCTCTGATAGAATTACAAATGCCATAAGCTTATTGGATAACAAAAATAATTATATAATTTTAGATTTTGGTACCGCTACAACATTTGATGTTTTAATAAAAAATACGTATATGGGAGGAATAATAGCTCCTGGAATTAAGTTGTCTCTTAATACTTTGTCAGACAGAGCTACTTTAATCCCAAAAATTGAGCTTAAACGTATGAAAAAAGTAATAGGCAGCAACACACTTTCTGCTGTTAGATCAGGTTTTTTTTGGGGTTATTCTGGTTTAATTGACAATATGATTAATTTAATTAAGAAAGAGACAAGAAAATCCTTTAAAGTTGTATTGACAGGTGGATTTTCTGATTTATTTACAAGTTCAATAAAATCGAAAGTTAAACATAACCAAGATATTACAATTAAAGGTCTAATAAAGATTTCTGAGCAAATAAAATAATTATGAAAGATGAATTGTTATTTTGTCCACTAGGTGGATCTGGTGAGATTGGTATGAACATGAATTTGTTTGGTTACGGTCAACCAAGCGATCATAAATGGATAATGGTAGACATTGGTGTAACTTTTGCTGATGACACTATACCAGGTGTTGATTTAATTTATCCTGATCCTGGATTTATTGTTGAAAGAAAAGATAACTTGTTGGGTATAGTTTTAACTCATGCACATGAGGATCACATTGGAGCAATCGCACATTTATGGCCAAAATTAAGATGTAAAATATTTGCTACTCCATTTACAGCAGTTTTGATTAGAGAGAAGTTTCGAGAAAAACAAATAGATATTACTAATGATTTACAAATTGTTGAATTAAATGGAACTGTTTCATTAGATCCATTTGAAATTGAATATATAACTTTAACTCATTCAATTTTAGAACCCAATGGCTTGAGAATAAAAACTCCTGCTGGTGTAATTTTACACACAGGAGATTGGAAAGTAGATCCCAATCCACTTATTGGTGACAATATAAATGACAAGAGATTAAAAGAAATTGGTGATGAAGGAGTATTAGCAATGATCTGTGACTCTACTAATGTTTTTAGTGCCGGCAAATCTGGATCTGAACTTGATGTTAGAAAAAATATGTTAAATGTAATGTCGAGATTGAAAAAGAGAATTATCATCACTTCATTTGCATCTAATGTAGCAAGAATGGAGACAGCATTTTATTGTGCTGAGCAAACAGGAAGACAAATTTCACTAGTTGGAAGATCGATGCATCGTATTTATAAAGCTGCACGTCAATGTGGATATTTAAAAAATACAATTGAACCAATTGACCCTCGTGAAGCTAAAAATTTCTCAAGAGAAAAAATAGTTTATCTTTGTACAGGTAGCCAAGGAGAACCAATGGGAGCGATGATGAGAATTTCTAGTTATGTACACCCTGATGTTTTTATTGAAAAAGGTGATGCTGTAATATTTTCATCAAAAATTATACCTGGAAATGAAAAAAAACTTTATAAATTGCACAACCAACTTGTTAAAGATGGTATAGAAGTGATATCTGAAGAAACTGAATTTGTTCATGTTTCTGGTCATCCAAATAGAGAAGATTTAAAAGAAATGTATCAATGGGTTAAACCTAAATGCGTAATACCTGTACATGGTGAACATAGGCACATGATAGAACACATAAATTTTGCAAAAGAAATGCAAGTTCCATATCCTGTACAAGTAGAAAACGGTGATATAGTTAAGTTATATCCTGGTAATCAGCCTGAAGTTTACGACAAAGCTCCAAGTGGTCGATTATATTTAGATGGCAATGTAAGTGTTGATCCAGATTCACAGTCAATAAAAGATAGAAAAAATTTGAGTGCTAATGGATATCTTGAAGTAACTTTAATGATAACACCTAAAGGAAATATTCACAACAATCCTGTACTTTCTTTTCGTGGATTGCCAGTAGATGATAGAGAGGAATTTGTTTATGGGTTAGAAGAAGAAATAGAAAAAACTTCTAGAACTTTTAAAATTGGAAGCAAGCAACAAGAGCATAATTTAATTGATGCATTGAAAATTGCCTGCAGAAAATTTTCTAAAGAAAGAACGGGAAAAAAACCTTTCACTAATATTAACTTAGTTAAAATTTAATGAGTGTAACTGGTTTAGCAATTATCTATGTAATTATATGGTGGATAGTTTTCTTTGCTATACTTCCTATTGATGTAAACAGAGCAAAAACAGTAAAAATTGATGGTGAAGATCCAGGATCACCTGAAAACCCAAAAATGTTGAAAAAATTCTTGTATTGCACTGGTATAACTACTGTAATTTTTATTATTATTTATTTATTAATAAAATTTGAATATTTAAATTTAAGAAATATGATTAGTTAAGATGCTTTTATCAAATTCATTTATTCCGATATTAAAAAATAATCCTTCTGAAGCAAAAATTAAATCTCATCAATTAATGTTGAGAGTTGGTATGATAAAGCAAGCTTCTGCAGGGATATACTCATGGTTACCTTTAGGCTTTAAGGTAATGAAAAAAATAGAACAAATTGTTAGAGAAGAGCAAAATAAAATTGGAGCTCAAGAAATATTTGAGGAGATGCTTAGAATAACTGATCGTCAAAATAGAGAAATGCTTTATGGACCTACCAATGAAGAGCAAGTAACAGAAATTTTTAGATCTTCAATTAAATCTTATAAATCATTACCCCAACTTATGTACCATATACAATGGAAATTTAGAGACGAAATAAGACCTAGATTTGGAATAATGAGGGGAAGAGAGTTTTATATGAAAGATGCTTATTCATTTGATGTATCAGATGAGGAAGCATTTTTTTCTTATAATAAATTTTTTCTTTCATATTTAAAAACTTTTAAAAGATTAGATCTAACTGCAATACCTATGGCTGCTGACACAGGTCCAATTGGAGGAAATTTATCTCATGAATTTATTATCCTAGCAGACACGGGAGAAAGTAAAATTTTTACTGATAAAAGAATTTTTGACTTAAATAGTGATGATACTCAATTAGAAAAATCTTCGTTAGAAGAAATGAGAAAAAAATATGAGCAATTTTATGCTGTGACTGATGAAAAGTTTAACAAAGATGAATTTGAAAAAATAGTTTCTAAGGAAAATCAATTAATCACAAAAGGTATTGAGGTAGGCCACATATTTTATTTTGGCGACAAATATTCAAAACCTATGAATGCATCAGTAGATTTACCAGGTGGAAAAAAAGATTTTGTTAAAATGGGTTCTTATGGAATTGGTGTATCAAGGCTAGTTGGGGCAATAATAGAGGCAAAATATGATGAAAAAAATGAAATCATGAAATGGCCATTGTCTGTTGCTCCATATGATATTGCTTTGATACCGATGATAAATAAAAACGATAATTCAGCACTTGTTAAAGCCAATAATATTAACAGTGAGTTATTAAAAAATAATATTGATGCTCTTATTGATGACACTGATGAAAATTTTTCATCCAAAATTAAAAAAATGAATTTAATTGGGGCTCCGTATCAAATTATCATTGGAAAGAAGAGTGAAGGTGATTTATTAGAGTTCAAAGAAACAGGTGGTGAAACTCAAAACTTACCTTTAAGCAAAATTATAGAAATTATAAATAAACAAAAAAATTCAATTTGATTTCTACTTTAGAAAAAGAAATTACTTTAAGATTTTTAAAAGCTAGAAAAAAAGATGGCTTTTTAAATGTCATTTCAATCTTTTCTTTCATTGGAATAAGTCTTGGTGTTGCTGTTCTAATTATTGTTATGTCGGTAATGAATGGTTTTAGAACTGAATTAATTAACAAAATTGTTGGATTTAATTCACATGTAACTGTTAAACCTTATTCAAATTCAATAGATGAAGATAAAATAAATAATAAACTAAAGTTAATCTCTAAGAATATTATTTTTAGTAATTCAGGAGAGGCAATTATTCTAAAAAACAATAATACTAAAGGAATAGTGTTACGAGGCTATAAACACAATGATCTTTTAAATTTAGAGGTATTAACAAATGAAAAATTTAAAGGTGAATTAAATAAATTTGATAAAAATTTTATATCAATAGGAAGCGAACTAAGTTTTTCTCTAAATCTTGAAATAGGAGATGAATTGACTCTAATGTCACCATCCGGTGTTCAAACAATAATTGGCAGTATGCCGAAACAAAAAACTTTTATTGTTAATTCAATTTTTAATAGTGGTTTAGCAGAATTTGATAACAATATTGCATTTATAGAACTTAATGTTTTAGAAGAGTTTTTTGGATACGATCCCAACGAAAGAAATTTAGAAATTTATCTGAAAAATCCAAATAATATTGAGTCCCAAAAATTAATAGTGAAACAAGTTTTTGATGATGAGTTTGTTTTTAGTTGGGCAGATATGAATAGTTCATTATTTTCAGCTCTAAAAGTTGAACGGAATGTTATGTTTATTATTTTGTCATTAATAATAATTGTTGCTGCATTTAATATTATTTCAGGATTAACTATTTTAGTAAAAAACAAAACAAGGGATATTGCTATCTTAAAATCAATTGGAGTATTAAATAAATCAATAATTAAAATATTTTTTTTAGTTGGAGTAATAATAGGTACTTCTGCAACAATTTTTGGTATTTTTTTAGGTGTAACTTTTTCTATTTATATTGAAAATTTTAGACAATTTTTAAGCTCAGTTTTCAATATAAGTTTATTTCCTGAAGAAATATATTTTTTAAGCAAGATGCCTTCTGAGATCAATCCGACATCAATTATTCTAATTTCAGTTTGCTCAATAATTATAACTATTTTAGTATCAATTTTTCCAGCTTTTAAAGCAGCTAGATTAGATCCAATTAAATCTTTAAAATATGAGTAAGTATTTAGAATTAAAAAGTATATCTAAAAGCTTTGAGACTGAAAAAAAGATTAAAGTCTTAAAAGGTTTGTCACAAAATTTTGAAAAAGGTAAAATTTATTCAATCATGGGCCCTTCTGGTTCAGGTAAATCAACTTTGTTAAATTTAATTTCTTTAATAGACAGACCTTCATCAGGTCAAATTATGTTTAATCAAAATCAAATTAATTTTAATGACACAGAAGAAAATGATATTTTTAGATCAAAAAAAATTGGTATTGTTTATCAACAAAACAATCTTCTTTCTGATTTTACTGCAATCGAAAATATTTATTTAGCATCACTTGCTAATAATAATGACAAAAAATTAGCAATTACAAAGGCTAAAAAATTATTAAAAAAAATTGGTCTTTCAAATAGATCAAATCACTTTCCTTCACAACTTTCAGGTGGTGAGGCTCAAAGAGTAGCTATAGCAAGAGCTATCGTAAATGATCCTGAAATAATCTTGGCAGATGAGCCAACAGGTAGTTTGGATATGAATACAGCAAAAGAAGTTTTTAAACTTTTATATAATCAAAAAAAATCAGATAGATTAATAATATTTGCAACTCACAATAGATTTTTTGCTAATAAGGCAGATTGCCTATTGGAGATGAGAGATGGTATTATAAAATCATCTAATGTCTGAGTCATTAAATCAAAACTTTAATCATTTAAAAGTCCATACACAATATTCTATATGTGAAGGCGCAGCCAAGATTGATGATTTACAAGAATATTGCAAATCAAACAAAATTAAATCTTTAGGAATAAGTGACACTTCTAATTTATGTGGAGCTTTAGAATTTGCAGAAAAAATTTCTAAATCAGGAACACAGCCAATTATTGGTACTCAAATTAATTTTAAACTAAATGATACAACTGGATTGTTACCTTTATTTGCCTTGAATGAAACAGGTTATAAAAATATTATTAAATTGTCCTCGAATTCATATTTAGAAAATGATGAATTAAGTGACCCTCATGTAAATTTTGATGAATTATTAAAAAGTTCTGATGGTGTTTCAGTTTTTTCAGGTACAGTTTTAGGTCTTTTTGGAAAATTATTTGATAAAGGAAAATTTACAGAAATAAACGAAATTTATTCAAAAATTAAAGAAGTTTTTGGAGATAGGTTTTATTTAGAAATTCAACGACACAACGACACTAATGAAAATGGGTTTGAAAAATTTAATCTAAAAAAGTCTGTAGAACTAGAAATACCAATAATTGCTACTAATGAAGTTTTTTATTTATCAAAAGATATGCATGAAGCACATGATGCTTTGATTTGTATTGGTAACAAAACCTATATTAATGAAAAAAATAGATTAAAATTAAGCGATCAACATTATTTAAAAACTAACTCTGAAATGACAGAGTTATTTGCTGATATACCAGAGGCATTAGAAAACAATTACAACTTTCCTTTAAGATGTAATTTTAGACCATTATTCTCTAATCCTATATTGCCAAACATTAGTACTGATAAAGATGGTAATGCAGATGATCTTTTAACTAAATATTCTTTAGAAGGACTGCGAGATAAATTTTTAAAAGTTTTTAATGTTAAAGATAGCGAACTTGAAAATGATAAAAATTTTCTTCTTTATAAAGAAAGACTAGATCATGAACTTTCAATAATTATTAAAATGAAATATTCGAGTTATTTTTTAATTGTATCTGATTATATAAAATGGGCTAAAGAAAATGATATACCAGTTGGTCCTGGTAGAGGTTCAGGTGCTGGATCATTGGTTGCTTGGTGTATATCAATTACTGATGTTGACCCAATTAAGTTTAATTTAATTTTTGAGAGATTTTTAAATCCAGACCGAATTTCTATGCCTGATTTTGATATAGATTTTTGTGAGGATAAAAGAGACCTTGTTTTTGAATACTTAACAAAAAAATACAAAGATAGTGTAGCTCACATAATTACTTTTGGTAAACTTAAAGCAAGGATGGTGATCAGAGACGTTGGTAGAGTTATGGGATTACCTTATGGGTTTATTGACAGCATATCAAAAATGATACCTTTTGATCCTTCCAGACCTCAAAATCTAACCCAATGTATAGCTGGAGAGCCAAGATTACAAAAACTAATTAATGAAGATACTAGAGTAAAAAAATTAACAGAATTATCATTAAAATTAGAAGGTCTTAATAGAAACGTCGCTACTCATGCAGCAGGAGTTGTGATTGCAGATAAAAAATTAACAGAAGTAGTTCCTTTATATAAAGATACTTCTGCAGATTTACTTTTACCTTCAACACAATTTGATATGTATTCAGCTGAAAATGCTGGTTTAATTAAATTTGATTTTTTAGGGTTAAAGACATTAACAGTAATAAATAACACTCAAAAATTAGTTAGAAAAAAAGATAAAAAATTTAATATTGAAGAAATAGATTTTGATGATCAGAAAGTTTTTGATCTATTATCATCTGGTAAAACAGTAGGCTTATTTCAAATTGAAAGTGCTGGAATGAGAGAAGCTTTGCTTCATATGAAGCCAAATCATATTGAAGATATTATTGCACTAGTAGCATTATATAGACCAGGCCCAATGAGTAATATACCAACCTATAACAAAACCCACATATGGGGTAATTATTTATCAAGAGCAAGTAATGCAGATTGCTCAAAAACTCTCAGGATTTACTGCGGGTCAAGCCGATCTTTTAAGAAGAGCAATGGGTAAAAAGAAGAGAGCAGAACTAGAGAAACAAAAACAAGGTTTTATTGCTGGAGCAGTTAAAAACGGTATTGCTAAAGATGTTGCAGCTGGAATATTTTTAAAAATCGAACCTTTTGCAGAATATGGTTTTAACAAAAGTCATGCTGCAGCTTATGCAATAATTTCTTATCAAACTGCATATTTAAAAACTTATTATCCTAAAGAATTTATTGCTGCATCAATGACTATGGATATTTCTAATCAAAATAAATTAAGTGAGTTTTATGAAGAATTAAAAAGACTTAATGTTGAAACAATTAGACCTGATATTAATGAATGTTTTGCTGATTTTAGAACTATTGATGGAAAATTTTATTATGCCTTAGGTGGAATTAAAGCTGTAGGTTATGAGGCAATTTCTAATATTGTTGAAGAAAGAGAGTTAAATGGAAAATTTAAATCTATTAATGACTTTATAAATAGAGTTAATCCCAAAGATATAAATAAATTACAATTAGAGGGATTAGTAAAAGCAGGAGCATTTGACAATTTAAACTCAAATAGACAAGCAATCTTTAACTCAATACCTAATTTAATTTTAAAAAATAAAAATATTTCTGAAAATAAGCTAGCCAATCAAATAGATTTATTTTCTGATAACATTGAAACAGAGGAAGACATTATCGTTAAAATAGAAGATTGGAAATTTGAAGAGCGATTATCAAAAGAATTTGAAGCAGTAGGATTTTTTATATCTGATCACCCATTAAATCAATTTACAGAAATTTTTGAAGACTATAAAATTAATGATTATGCAAAATTTATATCAGATGATAATTCAGAAAATGTTAATGTAGCTGCAACATTACTTAAAGTTCAAGAGAGAAAAACTGCTAAAGGAAATGCGTATGCTGTTTTAAAGTTAACAGATTTAAATAGTGTATTTGAAATATTTATTTTTTCAGATTTGTTAGAATTAAATAGAGAAATCCTAAAAGAAGGCAACTCATTAATTTTGACCTTAGTTAAGAATATTTCTAATGATGAAAACCGTTTTAAAAGAATTAATGTTCAAAAAATAGCTTCTTTAAAAGATTTATTTAATAGTCCAATTAATGAAATATCCTTTAATGTTAAATCTATTGAACAAATCCAAGAGATTTCAAAATTCTTAAATCAAGACGGTAAAACCCAAGTAAAATTTAATCTCTCAACAGAAGATCAAATTTTAAATTTTCAATTAAAAAAACCAATGAATCTTGATAGAAAATCTTTAAATCTTTTAAGAAAACAGCAAATTCAAGCAGAAATTAGTTAAATAAAACTTGTCAATTTTAACAAATATTTGTAAATAACCATTAAATTAAATTAACACGCACACAGTTGTTGGTTTTATACCTCCGGTCCTTAATTGGAAATTACTGTGGTGGCTTAACCGGGAATAAATATGAAAATAC
>LUMT01002001.1_pt3 | contig 12200 bp, 9 predicted proteins | sample 729741 | NCBI WGS metagenome assembly LUMT01 (sample SAMN03860299, study PRJNA289734) | marine metagenome | biome: seawater column; feature: ocean; material: water; isolation source: Red Sea water column Station 192 - depth 50m | place: Saudi Arabia: Red Sea | collected 2011-10-15 | depth 50 m
ATAAAAAACTTGGCATTATAGAGTTAAAACCAAAAAGAAAATTTTACGATTATAAAGCAAAGTATAGTAAAAATGCTAAAACAGAGCATATTATTCCAGTAAATATAAGTCATGAAAATTTTAAGAAAGTTAACTCTATAGCTATGAAAGCACATAATTTACTAAAATGTAGAGGTGTATCTAGGTCTGATTTTAGATTTTATGATAACAAATTTTACTTATTGGAACTCAATACTCAACCTGGCATGACTTCACTTTCTTTGGTGCCAGAAATTGCAAGCCATCAAAAAATTAGTTTTAAAAAACTTATAGAGGAAATAATGAAAGATGCTTCAATCAATAAGTAAATATAGATTATATCTATACTTGTTTTTTTTTATTTTTTTAAGTTCAGTATTTAATTTTCAATTCTTAAAAAAATATCAAGAAATATTTAGTTTAAAAACTATAACTATTAATGGTTTATCAAATTATGAAAAAAAAATTATTCAAAAAGAATTAAATAATTTAAAATATAAAAATATTTTAAAGTTAAGAAAAGACAGTTTTGTAGAAAAACTGTCCAAATTTCATTTTCTAGAAAGCTTATATGTGACTAAAATCATACCATCTTCAATAAATATAAAAGTATCAAAAACTCCTATAATTGGAAAAACAATAATAAATGGAGAAAAATTTTATATAGGTAAAAATGGTAACTTTATTAATAGTGAACAAATTACTGAAGAAACTAATGTAGCTTCGGTTTTTGGAGATTTTAAAGCGGATGACTTTATAAATTTAAAAAAAATACTTAATCAATATGGTTCAAGATTTAATAGTGTCAGTAATTATTATTATTATAAAAATAAAAGATGGGACTTATTATTCTCAGATGGTCAAATACTAATGCTTCCATCAAAAAAATATGAAAAATCAATTAAAATTTACAAAAAATTATTAGATAACAAAAATTTAATAAATACGAAAATTATTGACCTAAGAGTAACAAATCAAATTATATTGACGAGTAAAGATGAATGAATTTGATGTAATAATAGATCTTGGTTCTAAAAATTTAAAGCTAGGTGTATTTGATTCACAGCTTAAAATGATCTACTCATCGAAACAAGAAATTCTTAACAGTAAGGAAGACTCTAGTTTAGAAAATTCACTAAAAGTTTTAATTAGAAATGCAGAAAAATACCTGTCCTCACACATTGATGATGTTGTAGTTCTTCATGACTCTTCAAAATTTTATTCTTTAGATTTATCTATAAAAAAAGTGTTTGATCAATTTGTATCACTTACAAAAGTTTATGATACTATTATTCAAGAAGCGCAATATTTGATTTCTCAAAATAATTTTAAAGATCAGATAATTCATTTAGAAGTAAACAATATTATTGCAGATGATAATAAAAAAATTAATAAAATTGATAATAAAATAAAAATTAAATCTTTGATTTTAGAAATTAAGTTTATTTGTTTCAGTAAAACTATAATAAAAGAAATATCAAATAAGTTTAAAAATAATAATTTAAAAATATCAAATTTTTATTGCTCAAGTTACGTTAAAAGTTTTTTTTATAATAAGATGTTTGCTAGTAATGATTGTATTATATTTTTAGATATAGGTTTTGAGCGATCAAGTAGTTTGATATTTAATAACAACAAACTTGATTTTTTCAAATCAATACCATTAGGTGGAAATAATATCACAAAGGATATTTCTAAAGTATTAAATTTAAATTTAGATTACTCAGAAAATTTAAAAATTGCATTCAATACAGAAGAAAATGATATGATTTTTGGTGAAACTAAAACAAATCAAATAAACTTATTTAGTCAAATTTCAAAAAAAAAAATTTCTATGAACTTATTAAAAGAAATCATAGTTGCAAGAATAGATGAGATTTTAGCTTTAGCTGTTTTTAAAAGTGATTATATTGAAAATTTAAAAAAAAATATAAAACCAAAACTGGTTATAATTGGCAGCGGATCTAAATTAATTGCAGAAAACTATCATTTAAGTATAAAAAAAATAATATCGGAGTCTGTAATTTTTGATGAAAATGATTTGCATGTTTGTGAGGGAGGCCTCCACTATCACATTAGCAATGAAAGTTTATTGTCAAAGTCCAAAAAAAAAATCAAGAAAACCGGGTTTTTTGAGATATTTTTTAACATTTTTTCAAGGTAATCGAATTTTTCTGTAACATTACTTGAATATTAAAATTCCTCTTATTTTATATATTTTAGATATGTCATTATTATCCCAATCAACTGTTTCAAAAAAAATATCTTTATCTGGAGTTGGTATACACACCGGAAAAAACGTTAATTTGTCTATTTTGCCAGCATCTCCAAATTCTGGAATAATTTTTAAGAGAATAGATTTAGATAAAAATAATGTTGTAATTCCGAATTTTGAAAATGTATGTGAAGCTACTCTTTGTACCACAGTATCCAATCAATTTGGAGTAAAAGTCTCGACAATTGAGCATCTTATGGCTGCATTTTTAGGTTTGGGTATAGATAATGCTGTAGTAGAAATCGATTCACAAGAAGTACCTATTTTAGATGGCTCAGCAAAAGATTTCGTAAAAATTATACAAGATGCAGGTTTAAATACTAGTGATGTTCCTATCAAAATAATTAAAATTAATAACTTTATTGAATATGAAGAGGGAGATAAATATATTTCTCTTGGCAAGTCAAATACAACTTTAGAAATAGAATTTGAAATTAATTACAAAAATGAACTAATAAAAAAACAGAAAAATAAAATAAATATTTTTGAAGATAGCCTTGACGATATTCTAAACTCTAGAACTTTTTGTCTTTTTGAAGATATTGAAAAACTCAAAAAAATAGGATTAGGACTAGGTGGATCCTTAAATAACGCAATTGTTGTTAAAGATGATAAAATACTTAACGAAAGTGGATTGAGAAATCAAAATGAGTTTGTAAATCATAAAATACTTGATTGTATGGGTGACCTTTATTTGATTGGATTTAGATTGATTGGATCATTAAAGTGTAAAAATGGAGGCCATAGCTTAACTAATAAACTATTGAGAAAAGTATTTAGTGACAATAAAAACTACTCCTTGATAGAAATTAAAGGAAAAAATTTACCACATTCTTTAATAAATAATCGTCGTATTCTAAAATCTATCGCTTAAAAATTAGAATTTTCAAATTATTCTGGTAAAATTCTTAAAATGAAATTTTGTAATTTATTATTTTCAATAATAATACTTCTAACACTTATATCTTGTTCTCAAAAAGATGAAAAAGTCTCAATAATTAAGGAAAAAGATTTAGAAATGCAAATGATCGAAGCTTACAACGAAGGATTAAAAGAATATAAAAAAGGTGACATATTTTTTGCAGCAAAAAAATTTAATGAGGTTGAGCTTTTGTATCCGCAATCTATTTGGGCACCAAGATCTGCACTAATGGCGGCCTTTTTATTTTAACGATGCAATTTTTGAGTTAGAGAGATTCTTAGAAAAATATAAAAATCATCCAAATACTGATTATGCATATTATTTAATTGCAATCTGTCACTATAATTTAATCGTTGATGAAAAGAGGGATTTGGGCGAAATTATAAAGTCAAAAAAATATTTTAATATTCTTATAAAAAATTACCCTAATACTGATTTTGCTGAAGATGCACAGTATAAACTTCAATTGATTGAAGAAATACTTGCCTCAAAAGAATTATATTTAGCCAACTATTATCTACAAAGAGAAAAATGGATACCAGCAATGAATCGGTATAAAAAAATAGTTAATGAATATGATACAACTATTTTTATTGAAGAGGCATTATTTAGATTAGTTGAATTAAATTTTAAGTTAGGCCTTGTAGAGGAAGCAAAAAAATATACTGTTTTGCTTGGATATAATTATCAATCTAGCGAATGGTATAACAGATCATATGAAATTTTAAACAAAAACTACAAAAAAAGAACAATTAATGATAATCAATCTAAAAATCGAGAATCCATAATCAAAAAATTTAAAAAACTTTTCCAGTAGTTGTTAAATGAAAACAGACGAGATAAAAAAATATTACGATAAGAAAATAATTGAAATTAAAAAGCATAATAAGCTGTATTTTGAGAAAAATTCACCTAAAATTTCAGATAAAGATTTTGACAAAATAAAAAAAGAAATTATTGATTTAGAAAAAAAATATTCTTTTTTGAAAAGTCCTTTTTCTCCTTCCAAATCCTTAGGATTTGCTCCTTCGAAAAACTTTATTAAATCTAAACATAGAGTTAAGATGCTTTCTTTGTCTAATGCTTTTGACTTAAATGATTTAGAAAATTTTGAAAAAAAAATATTTAATTATTTGAATAAAAAAGTTAAAGTTGAATATAGTGTTGAGCCAAAAATAGATGGTATATCTGCATCCTTAACATACAGAAATGGTTTTTTGGTTTTGGGAACATCGAGAGGAGATGGTACAACAGGAGAAGTAATAACAGAAAATTTAAAAACTATAAAAGATATCCCTTTAAAAATAAATAATAAAGACTTTCCAAAAGATATTGATATTAGAGGTGAGGTTTTTATAAAAAAAAATGATTTTGAAAGTTTAAAAAATAATTTTGCTAACCCAAGAAATGCTGCTTCCGGGTCTTTGAGGCAAAAAAATCCAGAGGAAACAAAAAAAATTCCATTAAATTTTATTGCTTATACCTACGGTTTCTTTGAAAGAACTAAAATAAAGAACCAGTCAGATTTTTTGAATTCTTTAAAAGAATGGGGTTTTAAGACAAATGAACATAACAAAGTACTAAAAAATATTAAGGAATTAGAAAGTTTTCATGAGAAATTTGAAAAAGATCGTTTTGATTTAGAATATGATGTTGATGGACTTGTTTACAAAGTTAACAATCTTGAACTTCAACAAAGGTTGGGTTTCACAGCGAATTTTCCCAGATGGGCCATAGCTCATAAATTCTCAGCAGACTGTGCGTATTCTCAAATTTCTGACATCAATATCCAAGTCGGCAGAACCGGTGCTTTAACACCGGTTGCAAGAATAAAACCAATTAATATTGGAGGCGTAGTTGTGTCAAATGCAACACTACACAATGAGGATGAGATTCTCAGAAAGGATATAAGAATTGGGGATACAGTTAAGATAGAGAGAGCAGGGGATGTGATACCACATGTAATAGAAGTAGATTTAAAAAAAAGAATTAAGAATTCAAAAAAATTTAACTTTCCACATATTTGTCCATCTTGCGGTTCAGAAACGATAAAAGAGTTTAACAATGTTACGAAAAAATATGATGCCGTGAGAAGATGCATTAACGAAGGGTTTGATTGTGAAAAAATAGCTATTGAAAAAATAAAACACTTTATATCCAAAGATGCATTAAATATAGATGGCCTGGGCAAAAAAGTTATAGAAAACTTTTGGGAACTTAATTTACTAAGATTTCCACAAGATATATATAAATTAGACTATAATAAAATTTCTAAACTAGAGGGCTGGGGAAAACTTTCAGTTTCAAATTTAAAGTATTCTATTGATCAATCAAAAAAAGTTTCTTTAGATAGATTTTTATATGCAATAGGGATTAGACATATTGGTACTGAAAATTCTAAACTTTTAGCTGAATATACAAAGTCTATTCAAAATTTTTTGAATTATGTTAATAAAAAAAAATTAAATGAATTTTCAAATATAGATGGAATTGGAGATACTCAAATTAATTCTTTAAAAAAATTTTTTAATAATAGATCAAATTATAGTGTAGTTGAAAAGTTATCCCAAATATTAAATATTTCTGATGTAAAAATAAATAAAGATGGAAAGTTGTTAAATTATACGTTTATGTTTACTGGAAAATTATCAAATATGAGTAGAGCTGAAGCAAAGTCTTTAATTGAAAATAATTCGGGATCAGTTGTAAGTTCAGTGAATAAAAAATTAAAATATTTAATAATTGGTGAGAAACCAACTAATCGAAAAGTTATGGAAGCTAAAGAGCTTGGAATAAAAATTTTATCACAAAAAGAGTTTCTTAAATTACTTGATTAATTTTGCTAACCATTTTCTTTCTTTAATGTTTAAAAATGGAGAAATTTTATTGTATACATCAAAGTGGTATTTGAATAAATAATCCTTCTCTTTTTTGTTAAGCATTTTAAAATTAATTAAGTCATTATCGATTGGTGCCATTGTTAAATTTTCGAATACAAGTTTAGATTTTATATTTTTAATAAAAATTAAATTTTCGATCCTTATTCCAAATTCATTTTTTTTGTAAAAACCAGGTTCATTGCTTACAATCATTCCCTCTTTTAGTTTTATGTAGTTGTTTTTCGATATTCCCTGTGGCCCTTCATGCACATTAAGGAATGCTCCAACTCCATGACCAGTACCGTGACCATAATCAAGGCCTACTGAATTGAGGCTCTTTCTGGCAATTTTATCAATATTATGACCATTTCTCTCTTTTTTTATATTAGACAAGACTACACCAATGTGTCCCTTTAAAACTCTAGTGAAAATATTCTTCACTGTATTTGAGACATTAGAAAAACATACTGTCCTAGTTACATCTGTAGTTCCCCATTTATACTGACCACCAGAGTCAAGTAATAGCAAATCATCTTTTTTTAATTCTCTATTAGAAAATTTATCAGATCTATAATGTATTACCGCTCCATTTGGTCCAGATCCAGCAATTGTATCAAAGCTTGGGTATAAATAGTTTTTATTACTTCTTCTAAAACTCTCTAATTTTTTCTCAATTTTTATCTCTGTAAGGTTATTTGTTTTAAGATTTTTTATCCAATATAAAAATTTTGTTAAAGCAACACCATCTTCTATGTGTGCATTAATCATATTTTTAATCTCGGTTTTATTTTTTAAAGATTTCATAATATAAATAGAATCCTCTCTATCAATTATTTTAAATTTGTAATTAATTAAACTTTCATCAGAAACCGAGCAGGTTTTACTATCAATACAAAAATTTCCGATTTTCAAATTAATTAAGCATTTAAAAAAATCATCTTCCTTTAAAAAATTTATTTTATATTTTTTATGACTCAACTTTATTTTTTTTATCTTGTCTTTATTAGAAAAAAAATAAATTTTTTTTTCTTTTGTTAGCACCATTTTACAATTTGCAACTGGAGAATTTGGGAGATCTTTTCCTCTAATATTTAAAAGCCAGCAAATATTTTCACCTGAGCTTATAAAGTTATAATCAACTTTCTTTTTTTTCATTATTTTTATTAATCGACTTATTTTAGAATTAATACTTTCCCCTGCAACAGATGTTCCAAGATTGAAGAAAGGATAACTATTGTTTGTATTACTTTTATTTTCAAATTTAAATTTTAAGGGTAATAAGTTAAAATTATCTCCAAAGTATTTATTTAGTGTCTCCCAAGTAAAAAGATCTGGATCAAAACCAATTTTTATTTCTTTCTTTAGAATGTCCTTAGGCCAAATATAAGGAATTTCACAAATTTCAAAATTTTTTCCAACCTCTTTTTCAGCTTGAATAGTATATCTTCCGTCAACAAATAAAAATTTTTTATTTTTTAGGAAAATAGCAAATCCTGCAGAGCCAGAAAAATTTGTAATTGATTTAAGATTATTTATTTTAGAATACTCAGTGAAATAATTATCATTTTTTGGCAAAATATAAGCATCTAAATCCAATCTCCTTGATAAAATCTATTCATTGAAAACGATATTTTTGCAAGCTTTTTTGCTCTAGTAATTGCAACGTAGGCTAATCTTCTTTCCTCCTCTAGCCCACTTTCACCTTTTTCCTCTATACTTTTTTGATGTGGAAATAAACCTTCCTCCCATCCAGGCAAGAACACAACATCAAATTCTAGTCCTTTAGACGCATGTATTGTCATTAAATTGACTTTTTCACTTTGCCAGTCCTGGTCTAATGATGTTGCAAGAGCAACATGTTCTAAAAAACTCTCTAGATTATCAAATTCTTTCATCGCATTTAGAAGTTCTTTTATATTCTCTAATCTATTTTCATTTTCCAAGTCTTTCTTGTTTTTAAGCATTTCACTGTATCCAGACTCATCAAGAATTGTTTGCAGTAACTTGTTATGGTTCATTTTCTTATTTAAATCATTTCTCCATTTAGCCAAAAGATTTAAAAGAGAATTCAAACCCAATTTTGTTTTAGGTTTTATTTTGTTCTGTTCAATTAAGTGTTTTGAAGCAATTTCTAAAGAGCATTTATTTAATTTAGCAAAATCATTTATAGCTTTTACTGTTGTATCCCCAATAGATCTTTTTGGTACATTTAATATTCTCTCAAAGGCTAAGTCGTCCTGAGGTTGAAAAATCGTTTTAAGGTATGCAACGCAATCCTTAACTTCAGCTCTTTCATAAAATTTAATACCACCAATAATTCTATATGGAATACCAATTTTTAAAAACCTTTCTTCAAATTCTCTAGTTTGAAAAATAGCTCTAACTAGAATTGCAACTTCATTTAATGAAAATTTATTTTTAAAATCTTCAATATTAGAACCTATTTCAGTTGCCTCATCTTTTACATTTCTAAAACAATTTAAAGTCACTAGTTCACCGTCTTCTTGATCTGTAAAAAGTTTTTTTCCAACTCTATTTTGGTTATTCTCAATAATATTTGATGCTACATTTAAAATATTTTGAGTTAAATACTTAAGCCATTCACTTTGAATAAAGTTTGTGTCCTGATATTCATCAACTAAAATATATTTAAATTTTTTAGAATACATTTTCGATATATCGCTATGTTTTTCAAAAATTTTTACTGTATGAAGAATTAAGTCACTAAAATCTGCAGCGTTAAGATCTATTAATTTTTGCTGATATATTTTATAGATTCCTAGGAAGCTTTTTTCTAATATGTCCTTACGCTTGAGCACAACTTCTTCAGGGTAAAAGCCTTTATTCTTCCATTTATCAATTATCGCCAAAATATATTTTGGAGATATCTTTTTTGTATCTATGTTCTCAGATTTACAAATATTTTTTATTAATCTTACCTGATCATCTTGATCAATAATGGAAAAATTAGATTTTAATCCAGCTGCTTCTGCGTGTTTTCTTAATATTTTCGCACTTATTGAGTGAAAAGTGCCTAACCATGGAAGGCCTGTTGCCTCTTTTCTTAGGAATCTAGAGACCCTCAATTGCATTTCTTTTGCAGCTTTATTCGTAAATGTTACTGCTAAGATTTGATTGGGGAATGCCTTATGCTGTTTAACAATATGCGCAATTCTAGCTGTAAGAACTCTGGTTTTTCCTGAACCTGCTCCTGCAACAATCAAAAGAGGTCCGTTTAGATGTAGAACTGCTTCCTCCTGACTTTCATTAAGATTTGTTAAATAATCCAAATTCATCGTTTATTTTTTCTCATTTTAAGCGATATTGGATTAATGATAAAAAAATTGAAAGTAACAGTATTTGCTAAATTCATTTTTTTATTAGTTGCATTGTGTTTTTTATTTGGCATTTATTTATCAATACCAGTTTTATTTAATTATAAAAGTATAGAAAATATCATTGAAAGTAAGTTTTATTCTGATTTTAATATTAACTTAAATATAAATGGTGACATAAAGTATCAATTGCTTCCAAAGCCTCATTTATTATTCAGCGATTCATCATTATCAATACATGAAAATAATAATGAAAGTATTTCATTTGATATAAAAAACCTGAGGCTTTTTATGAACTCTAATAGTTTATATCCAAAATCTAGAATTAATTTTGAAAAATTTGAAATAATAAACACAAACTTTTTATTAAAAAAAAAAGAATTTGATATTTTAAGAAAATATTTTCATAAAAGTGAAAGCAAAACATTTAATATTAAAAAAAGTAAAGTATTTGTAATAGATGAAAACGATGAGACTTTAATTATATCCCCAATAGAAAAAATTAATTTTACTACATCTCGAAAAGATGACTTCAAAAAGTTAAATATCAAAGGTAATATATTCGATTTAAATTTTAAATCATTTTGGAAAAAAAAATACTATTCTCAAATGAATTCACAAATAGAAATAGATTTTAAAAAACCAAATATTTTGATAAAAAATGAATTAAACTATGACAATAATTCTAGTTTTGAAGGCACAACTTTATTCAACTTTCTAAACCAGAATATTGAAATACAATACCGATTTAAAAATGATATTATTTTACTAAAATCTCCAAAAAATAATAATGATATAAAAATTAATTCGACAATTGAGTTATCACCTTTTTATATCAATTCAAATATTACTTTGAATAAGCAAAATCTAAATTTTTTGGTAAATGAATTAATGTTCGCTATATTAAACTTAAAACCTGATTTATTAGGTAATGTAAATGGTGATATCAAATTAATTTTAAATAATGTCGAGCACGAACTTATAAGAAGCGGTAAAATAAGTTTTAATATAAATCAAAAAACTATTAATTTAAGCGAAGTTTTATTCAATATTGGTGAAATTGGCCAAATAAAAGCTGATATAAAATATAAAGAGGAAAGTGGTGATATAATATTTCATTCATCAAATTCTTTACAAATAAAAAATAAAAAAGAGTTTGCTAAAAAATTTCAAGTTAAGTTAGACAAAGCGAAGGATATAAATAATATTTATTTTAAAATTGAGAAAAATATTAGTACAGGAATAATATCAATTTTTGATATAAAAATTAATCAAATAGCATATAAAGATAAAAAAAATGATAAGACTAGATATGACATTAGAAATTCTCAAGAGCTTAAATCATTAGTTAAAAATATAATTAATAGTTAGTCTGGTTTAATCATTTTATTGGGGTCAACAATTTTATTGTATTCCTTCTCATTTATTAAGCCCGATTTCAATGCCTCAAATTTAAGAGTAGTTTTATTTTTTAATGCATTTTTTGCAATTTTTGCAGCATTGTCATAACCAATTTTTGGGGAAAGAGCGGTTACTAACATCAAGGAATTATCAACTAAATGTTTAATTCTATTTTTGTCTGCCTTCAGACCAGATATGCAATATTTTGCAAAACTTCTTGTACTATCTGATAATATCTGAATTGATTGAAGAACATTATGAATTATTAAAGGTTTGAAAACATTAAGCTCAAAATGCCCATGTGATCCAGCCATAGTAATTCCATTATGATTTCCAATTACCTTTACACATACCATTGTTACAGCTTCACATTGAGTTGGATTTACTTTGCCAGGCATTATTGATGATCCTGGTTCATTTTCTGGAAGTATTAATTCTCCATATCCTGCTCTTGGACCTGAACCTAAAAATCTTATATCGTTTGCAATCTTCATTAAACATACCGCAGTAGTATTAAGAGTACCTGAATAATTTACAATCGCATCATGTGCAGCTAAGGCAGCAAACTTATTTCTAGCTGGTTTAAATGGTAATTTAGTGATTTTTTTTATTTCATTAACTATTTTCTTATCAAAATTTTTTTTTGTATTTATTCCAGTACCAACAGCAGTACCACCTTGAGCGAGGTAATAAATTTCATTAAGTGATACTTCTATTCTTTTGATACAATCTTGTAATTGTGACTGGTAACCCGAAAATTCCTGACCCAATGATAAAGGCGTTGCATCTTGAAGGTGTGTTCTTCCAATTTTAACTATTTTATTAAATTCTCTTACTTTTTTTTTTAATTCTTTATTTAAAAGAATTAAACTTGGTAAAAGTTTTTCTCTAGTTTCCATTGCTATAGCAATATGCATAGCAGTTGGAAATACATCATTAGTAGATTGTGATTTATTTACATGATCGTTTGGGTGCACAGGTTTTTTTGTTCCTTTTTTTCCTTTTAACATTTCAATAGCCCTATTAGATATAACTTCATTTACATTCATATTTGTTTGAGTGCCAGAACCAGTTTGCCAAACTTTAAGTGGAAAGTGACTATCTAATTTTCCATTAATTATTTCACTTGAAGCTCTAATAATTGATTTATAAATTTTAGAATTAATATCTTTGTTTTTATAGTTTGTTATAGCTGCTGCCTTTTTTATTATGGCAATAGATTTTATTAGTTTCGGCCTAACCAAGACATCTCCGATATCAAAGTATTTTTTTGATCTTTGAGTAGAAGCTCCCCAATATTTATCCACAGGCACATTAATAGAGCCAATACTGTCATATTCTTTTCTAAATTTCATAATATTATTTTGAGA
>LUMT01001534.1_pt1 | contig 12163 bp, 10 predicted proteins | sample 729741 | NCBI WGS metagenome assembly LUMT01 (sample SAMN03860299, study PRJNA289734) | marine metagenome | biome: seawater column; feature: ocean; material: water; isolation source: Red Sea water column Station 192 - depth 50m | place: Saudi Arabia: Red Sea | collected 2011-10-15 | depth 50 m
GTTGATGACTCAACTCTGTCAGTCAATTCAGGAGATTTTCTTGAAAAACATTTAAAGAAAATTGTGAAATTTATCGAGGAAAAAACTGAAAATGAAATTTTAGCGATTGGAATAGGCCATGATGTATCAAGATACTATAATCGAGCGATAAAGATCACAGATGTCAATGAATTGGGAGATGTCATGATTTCTCAATTGAGTGAACTTTTTAAAAGTAAAAAAAATTTACATTAAAGATTGAACAAATCTTTATTTTTCCACTTTATTGTCACTTCCGCTCCACTTCTTGTTTGAGAATTCCAACAATTAACAATGGCAAAATTTTTTTCTAATAAAGTCTTTCCTATGAATAGTCCTAAACCTAATCCACTATTTTTATCAGATGATTTTAGATAAGGTTCTCCAATTTTTGATAAAATATCACTTGGATATCCATCACCATCATCTTCAATTGTAATTTCTGTAAAATCATTATCACTTTTCAAATTTATAAAAACTTTGCTTTTACTAAACTTATTTGCATTACCGATAAAATTTCTTAATCCATAAACTATTTCAATCGATCTATAAATTTTCTTTGAATTTAAATCTTGTTCTAAATTAAGACTAAATTCTTTTTTACTTGTTTCTTTAAACGATGAAATAATTTGTCTTAAATATTCTCTCATTGATAAGTCCTCATCAATAAATTCATCCTCCTGATCAGGATTTAAGGACAATTTTTTTAGTATTTCATTACATCTTTCAACCTGACTTGCTAAGAGTTCAATATCTTGGGAAACATCTTTTTGATCCTTTAATTGTTTTGATAATTCCTGGGTAATTACCTTTATTGTTGATAAGGGCGTCCCTAATGAATGTGCAGCAGCAGCAGCTTGTCCACCCAGAGATAACATCTCATGTTCTTTAGCCATTATTTCTTCCATTTTATTCAAAGCATCTTTTCTTAACTTACTCTCTGCTCCAAATATAATTGCAAAATAATTCAAAAAAAGTAGAGCTATTATTAGGGATAAAGGTATCGCATAGATATAATAGTTACTAACATGAAAATGATCATTCAAAGGTTCGGGTAGATCTTTTGAAATAAAAGTTAACACCAAAATAGATAGGGTAGTTAATAATACTAACAATGAATTAGTTCTAAAGCTTAAATTTGAAGAAGCAAAAACACTGGGTATTATTAAAAAAATGATAAATGGATTTTTAACACCTCCAGTCAAAAAAATAAGTCCACTTAATTGAATTATATCAATTAATAGATGAATGAACGCCGACCTATCTGTTAATTGCGTTTTTTTGTAAATAAAAATTAAATATAAATTACCAATTACTCCAATAGAAATAAATAAATTTGTGAGAATAAAGTTGAAGTCAAAATCAAAGTAAAAATACACAAGATATACTGATATCAATTGGCCTATAATACCAATCCATCTTAAATTTATGTAAATTGACTTTTTTAAAGAATATTGTTTTGAAGTTTCAAAAAACTTCATTTTTAAACATCTAAATTTTGTACATTTATTGCGTTAGATACTATAAAGTCTTTCCTTAAAGAAACATCATTTCCCATGAGTGTATGAATCAAGACTTGATCTTTTTTTAAATCTTTTGAGTACTGAACTTGCAATAAGTTTCTTGTATCTGGATTTAATGTTGTACTCCATAACTCCTCTGGATTCATTTCTCCTAAACCTTTAAACCTTTGAATGTTTAATTTTGATTTTTCAGACTCTATAAATTTATCAAAATCTTTTGATCCCTTTTTAATTTTTTTAAATTCTTTGTTGTTATTAATAATATATTGTTCAAGCTCTTTTTCATCTTTGATATAAATTCCTTTTGATCCTTTATTAATTTTAAATAATGGTGGCTGTGCTAAATAAACATGCCCATTTTCAATAAGTTTATTAAATGGTTTGTTATTAAAGAAGGTTAATAATAAAGCTCTAATGTGTGATCCATCAACGTCTGCGTCAGTCATAATTATAACTTTACCATACCTAAGATCTTTTAAATCTATTTCTTGAGATTTTGGGTCTAATCCTAAAGCATTTATCAATGTCAAAATCTCGTTTGATGAAATCATCTTTGATAAAGCTTTTGTCCTATGATCTGAACCATTATTATTATTGCCATTTTTCTTACCATCGTTTGCATCTACATATGTATTGAGAATTTTTCCTCTCAAAGGCAATACCGCTTGATTAGCTCTATTTCTGCCTTGTTTCGCTGATCCACCAGCTGAATCTCCCTCCACAATAAATAGTTCTGTTCCTTCTTGTTTACCAATTTGACAATCGGCTAACTTTCCAGGAAGCCCGCTTAACTCAAGAGCACCTTTCCTTCTAACACTTTCTCTTGCTTTTCGAGCAACATCTCTAGCTAACGCAGCTTGAATAATCTTTGCTAAAATAATTTTAGCAATGGATGGATTTTGATCAAACCATATAGAAAGCTTTTCGTTAACTATATTTTCAACTATCATTCTCACCTCTGAAGATACAAGCTTATCTTTAGTTTGAGATGAAAATTTAGATTTATTAACAACTCTTGTTAAGGCACTTCTAAAACCAAGCAAGTGTGTTCCACCATCTTTTTGATGAATATTGTTAGTATATGGGAATACATCTTCGCTATAGGAAGCATTCCATTTGAGAGAGCACTCTATATCTACATTTTGTTTTTTACCCTCTATATAAATAGGCTTTTTAAATAAATCATTACCGTTTTTATTCTGCAATTTTTCCCTTTTTTCATCCAAAAAATTTACAAACTCTATTACACCACCATCAAATTTAAAGATGGTTTTCTTTTCCTTTTTATTTGTAAGGTCTGAGAATGTAATTTTTATTCCTTTATTTAAGAAAGCTAATTCTCTCATTCTTTTTATAAGTGTATTTGAATTAAATTTGATAGATGAAAAAATTTCCTTTGAAGGTAAAAACGTTATCTGAGTTCCAGTCTCTTTTGATTTCCCAATTTTCTTCAGTGGCGATTTAGCATCTCCCTCTTTAAACTCAATGAAATATTTTTGGCCGTCTCTATGGATTTCTAATTGCAATTTTGCTGAAAGAGCATTAACAACAGATACACCAACGCCGTGCAGACCTCCTGATACTTTGTATGAGTCATGATCAAATTTACCTCCAGCATGAAGTTGGGTCATTATTACTTCTGCTGCAGATTTTTTTTCTCCTTTATGAATATCTATGGGAATACCTCTACCATCATCTTTAACAGTAATTGTACCATCAGCATTCATCATAACATCAATATTTTTACAATAACCTGCTAATGCTTCATCAATTGAGTTATCAACAACTTCATAGACCATGTGATGTAGACCTGTGCCATCGTCCGTATCACCAATATACATCCCAGGTCTTTTTCTTACTGCCTCTAGACCTTTAAGAACTTTAATTGAGTCTGCCTGGTATTTATTTAAAGTCGTCATTTTTTATTTTACGGAAAAATTAATTATATCATTTTTTGCATTAAATTGCTCTTTTTATAATTTTACTAATTTGTAAAAAATGTCAAATTGGCCGCATAAATTAAAGATTATTTGTGGCGGAGAGAATGGGATTCGAACCCATGAAAGAGTTACCCCTTTACACGCTTTCCAAGCGTGCGCCTTCAACCACTCGGCCACCTCTCCACTTATATTTCATTTTTTTCTAACAACTAAATTATTTTGAAAATACTCGATTTTCAAATAATCAGAATATAGAGACAAAAATTTATCAATACCTACGTATGATTGTAAAATTCTATTATCATCGTGTTGTAAAAAATCATCAAAAAACATAAGACCATTAACTTTTAAAATTTTAAATGCTTCAATTGCATCAGACAGAATATCTTCCCCATTATGAGATCCATCAATATAAATAAAGTCAAAATAAACATTTTCTTTTAACAATTTTCTCATAGAAATAACTGAGTCATTTTTTATTTTCTTAAAATTAAATCCTGAGAGATTCTGATCAAAAGCTTTTTCTATTAAATCAAAATTAGGTGAAAGTGTTTTACTATTTGGATTAGGCATATCCCATATATCTAAAAAAAAGGCATTTACAAGTTTGTATTCAGATAAAACGTAAAAAGAAGATAACCCCTCATAACAACCTACCTCCAAATAATCAAATTTTGAGCTCTTATCTTTCGGCAAAAAAAAAGTAAAAATTTCAAAATTGTTTAAAAACCATTTTTGGGAGAAGTTTTTGTGATCTAATTTTTCTTCAAATATTTTTTTTTTAGAAGCATAGTCCTTTTTACATCTTTTTTTTAATGCTTTAGATTTATAATAGTGTAAAAAATATTTTAATTTTAAAAAAAACATATTAATCAATATATTCAAAAATATTAAAAAATAAAATGATACTTGTAACAGGATGCACTGGATATATAGGTATTGAAAAAACAAAAACTTTTATTGACGTATGTGTTAAGAATAATATTAAGAAATTTATTTTTTTATCGAGTTCTAATGTGTATAATTTTAATTCAAATAATATTAAGGCAGCATCTGAAGGTCAAAAAAGTAAGCCCACAAATTATTATGGTAAAACGAAATCTATAATTGAGAAATATTTGAAAAATAAATTTGAAATCTGTTACATACTTAGATTATTTAATATAGCTGGTTATATAAATAAAAAAGAATTTTTTGAATTCAAAAATAAATTTAGAAGAATTATGCCTGTAATAACCGAAGCCTCTAGAAAAAAATTACCATTTAAAATAAATCTTGTGAAAAAAAAAAGGAGGTTAATCTATCCAGCAAGAGACTTTGTTCATATAAAGGACTTTTTAAGTATTATTTTTAAAATTTTAAAAAGAAACAACATTGGTTCATATATTATGAATGTAGGGAGTGGAGAATTAATATATTTGGATAATATAATCAAAATTTTTGAGAAACAAATGAATAAAAAAATTTCTTACAAAAAAAAGTTTTATGAATTGGGCAACAATAACTATACTTTAAGCAACAACTATAAATTAAGAAAAATATTAGATTTCGATTTTAAATTAAGCATTAATGAAATTGTTAAAAGCTGCATTAAAAAAAAAGTTATATAATCCAATTTCTATAAAAACCTTGGTTTTTTATCAAATATTGTGGAAAATATTGTTCACTGAACTCTAATTTGGAAAATTTAATATTTCTTCCAAATAGATCTCTATTTTCTTTCACTCTATTCTTTATTGTGTCTAAATCACTATTTTCAATAGTATCTAATTCAGAATGTGTCCATGCTTTAATCTTTTTCTGAATATCTTCCTCAGACATTAAATATGAAAAATGCCAACCAGCTTTATTAAACACTTTTATTTTCTTAAATTTATCAAATCTAAAAAAACTATATTTCAAATTTTTTTTAGCAATATGTCTTAACCAACTAAATGATTTCAAATTTTTAAATTTTGAAACACGACTTCCTTCCCAAACATCTTTATATTGTTCTGACAACAAGTTTAATTTATAATAAAAACAATATTGTTCACAAATTGCTATATTATTACCAATATTCGACAAATCACTTATGACTTCAGGATTTATAATTTCATCAGCGTCTGAATATATTATTAAATCATCTGGCTGAGTATTTTTTAATCCATTCATTAAAAAATTTCTTTGATAATCTTGCCTTTCCCAAATTCCTAAACTTTCTGGAAAGTTGTCAATTTTTAAATAGATAATTTTGTGACTAAAATTTTTGAATTTTTTATGATCAAAAATATATCCTTTAATTTTACCTCTATGATCATAATAAGACTCACAAATTACAAAGTAGTCTACATACTTATCTAATATGTTAAATCTTATTTCAGTTAATAAATTTTCATTAAAAAATATAAAACAATCGTATATTTTCATTTAGTACCTTTGATCTTTAAAACTCCTATAAATGCTTCTTGAGGAATCTCAACTCTTCCAAATTGTTTAGATCTTGCTTTTCCCTTTTTTTGTTTTTCTAAAAGTTTTCTTTTCCTATCAGTTGCTCCACCGCCATGAATTTTTGTCAAAACATCTTTCTTAAAACCTTTAATTGTTTCTCTTGCAATAATTTTACCACCAATTGCAGCTTGAACTGGGATCATAAAATTATGTCGAGGTATCAAATCTTTTAATTTTTCACAAACTTCTCTTCCAGTTTTTTGAGCAAAATCTTTATGTATCATCATGGCAAGTGCGTCGACCGGTTCACTATTTACTAAAATGCCAAGTTTTACTAAATCTCCCTCTCTATGCTCTAAAATTTCATAATCAAAACTTGCATAACCACTCGTCATAGATTTAATTCTGTCATTAAAATCAAAAACTACTTCATTTAATGGCAGTTCATAATTTAATACAGCTCTATTACCTGAGTATGAAAGATTAGTTTGAACTCCTCTTTTATCCTGACATAATTTAATTATTGAACCCAGGAATTCATCTGGAGTTATTATGGTTGCTTTAATCCAAGGCTCCTCAATTGAATTAATAATTGTTGGATCAGGAAGGGTTGAGGGATTTTGTAAGTCCATTATTTTCCCATTATTTAAGTTAACTTTATAAACTACTCCAGGTGTAGTTGTTAATAAGTTAACATCAAACTCTCTTTCTAATCTTTCTGTAATGATTTCAAGATGTAAGAGACCTAAAAATCCACATCTAAATCCTAATCCTAGAGCTGATGACGACTCTGCTTCATATGAAAAACTTGCATCATTTAATTGTAATTTGGCTAGCCCATCTTTTAATTTTTGATACTCAGAGCTATCAACTGGAAACAACCCACAAAAAACTACAGGTTTACTTGGTTTAAAACCAGGCAATGCATTGACAGGTGGTTTTAACGCATCACAGATAGTGTCACCAACTTTTGTTTCTGAAAGAACTTTAATTCCTGTAGTAATAAAACCTATTTCACCAGTATTTAATTCATTTATATCTTTTGCTTTTGGTGTAAAAACTCCAACTTTTTCAACTATATAATCTTGATTAGTAGAGAGCATTTTAATTTTCATATTTTTTGTAAGTTTACCATTAATTACTCTAACTAAAATCACGACACCTAAATAAGTGTCATACCAACTATCAACTAATAAACATTTTAAATCTTTATCAGTATCACCTTTTGGGCTTGGTAATTGATTAATAATTTGCTCGAGAATATCATTTATACCTTCTCCGGTTTTTCCTGAACAAGGAATCGCATTTTCAGTATCAATTCCAATAACATCTTCGATTTGTTTCTTTGTTCTATCTAGATCAGAAGCCGGCAAATCTATTTTATTTAAAACAGGAATGATTTCATGATTAATATCTAGAGCTTGATAGACATTAGCTAGTGTTTGAGCTTCAACACCCTGAGTACTATCTACAATTAATATTGATCCTTCACAGGCATACAAAGATCTACTTACCTCATAGCTAAAATCTACATGACCAGGGGTATCTATAATATTTAAAATATAATTTTTTCCGTTTTTTGCTTTATAATTCAACTTTACTGTTTGTGCTTTTATTGTGATGCCTCTTTCCCTTTCTATATCCATAGAGTCAAGTACTTGTGATTTCATCTCTCTCTCTGTCAAGCCACCACATTGATGGATTATTCTATCAGCTATCGTAGATTTCCCATGATCAATGTGAGCAATGATTGCAAAATTTCTGATATTATCGATTGTACTCATTTTAATTTTAAGATCGAATTTTAGCGCCGGTTTTATTTTCCACTGCTTCTATGATTGAATTATTAATTTTCTCTAAGTCCTTATCGTTCAAAGTTTTTTCTGATGACTGGATTGTTATACTGATCGCTATAGACTTTTGGTTGTCTGGAATATTTTCACCTTCATAAACATCAAAAACTTTTATATTGCTAATAAGATTTGGATTCACATTAGAGATTACGCTTATTAACTCTTGTGCCTCTACAACTTTATTAACTACAAATGCAAAATCTCGCTCTGATTTTTGAAAATCTGATACAGAAAACTTTAATTTTTGATCTTTCAATTTTTTTCTTGAAAGTTTTAAATTTTCTAAAAAGATTTCAAAACCTATTAAATTTTCAGTTTTAATATCAATTTTTTTTAGAATATTAGGGTGAATTTCACCAAAATAAGCTGCAACTTTATCTTTACTATGATCTAAGAAAATTCTACCGGACTTTCCTGGATGATAATAATTTGGTGTTTTGCTATCAATAAAAAAATGATCAGAATTATAACCTGCCTCACTCAAAGTTTGCACTACATCTCTTTTCGCATCAAATAAATCAATATTTCTCTCTTTATCGATCCAAGAAAGTCTTGATTTTTTACCGGCTGATAAACCACAAACTACTGTCTTTTGCTCACCTGGATTTGAACCAGTAAAAACAGGACCGATCTCAAATATAGATAAATCTTTAAAGCCTCTATCCAAATTTTTACTCATATACATAATTAAATTTGAAAATATGGAATTTCTTAAAACTCCCAATTCAGAACTTATAGGGTTTACAATTTTTATTTCTTTACCAGCTTCTCTAAAGTGATCGTTATAACTTTGATCTGTAAATGACCATGTTATTGTCTCTAAATAACCCTTCGAAGCAATTGCTCTTTGTAAGAAATGGAATAATCTTTGAGTTTGAGTTAAAGTGGATTTAGATCTATCCTTAATTGGGTCAATTGTTTTTATTTTATCATAACCACTTATTCTCACCAACTCTTCAACAATATCTATTTGCTGTGAAATATCTGGTCTCCAGGAAGGAACTATCAACTTTAAAGAATTTTTTTCTTTTTTAATAATAAAACCAAGATCAGTCAAAATTCTTTGGATTTGCTTTTCAGAAATTTTAAATCCAACTATATTTTCAAAAGAATTTACATCAAAGTTTATAATTTTGGTTTTATAAGATTCAATTTTTTGAATATCAATTTTACTAACTTCACCACCACAAATTTCTTGAATTAGTGATGCCGCTTTCTTTAAACCAGTTTCGATGGATAATGGGTCAATTCCTCTTTCAAATCTAAATTTTGCATCTGTATCTAAATTCAATTTTTTTGCCGTATTTCTAATTGATCTTGGATCAAAATAAGCAGACTCTAATAGTATATTTTTTGTATCAAATTCTGTGCCTGATCTTGTGCCCCCAATTATTCCACCTAATCCTAAAACTCCTTTGTTGTCACTAATAACACACATACCTTTTTCTAACTTATAAATTTTATTGTCCAGTGCTGTAAATTCTTCTCCAGATTTTGAGTTTCTTACGATTATCCCTTTTTCAATTTTGTCAGCATCATATGCGTGTAATGGTCGATTAATATCTAGCATTACATAATTTGTTATATCAACAATAGCTGAAATAGGTTTTTGACCAACTGAAATTAATCTTTTAAAGTTTGTTTTGATTTTAATTTAAGCTTTTTTTCTTTAGATGCTATTAACCTTCCAAAACCTGAAGCTGCAAGATCTCTAGCTATTCCCTTCACACCAAGACAATCTGGTCGATTAGGTGTAATAGATAAATCAATAAGATTAGATTTTGATTTTGAAAAATAACTTTTACCAATATTTTTTTCATATTTTTTAGATAATTCGGTAATACCATCACTCTCATCAGATAAATTTAGCTCAGACTCAGAGCAAAGCATTCCGTAAGAAGTTACACCTCTAATTTTTGCTATTTCTAATTTTGTGTTAGTCTTCGGGATAATTGCACCTGGAGGTGCATATATAGTAATAAGTCCTTCACTCGCATTGGTGGCACCACACACAACTTTTTTAAGCTCTTTCTCACCGACATTTACGTCACAAACTTTAAGTCGATCTGCGTTTGGATGTTTTTCTGTCTTGATAATTTTTGCAACTTTAAATAGTTGATTATCAGATGAAAGAGTTTCCACACTTTCTACCTCTAGACCTATATTAGTAAGTTGTTCTAAAAGATCTTTTTCTTTCAGATTAGTTTTTAAGTGATCTTTTAACCAATCAAATGTGATTTTCATCTACTTAAGCCTCTATAATTCGTAGGTACGTCCAAAGGATCAAATCCAAAATGGTTTAACCATCTATAATCACAATCAAAGAAAGCTCTAAGATCATTAATTCCATATTTCAACATCGCTAATCTATCAATTCCTATTCCAAACGCATAACCTTGAAACTTAGTTGGATCAACCTTAACATTTTTTAAAACATTTGGATGAACCATCCCACAACCTAGTATTTCTAGCCACTGATCACCTTCCCCTATAATAATTTTTCCATCTTTGATTTCATATCCAATATCAACTTCGGCAGATGGTTCTGTGAAAGGAAAATGACTTGGCCTAAATCTCATCTTTATTTTTTTAACTTCAAAAAATTCTTTGATAAAATAATTCAAACAACCTTTTAAGTGACCCATATTTATATTTTTGTCTATATGAAGACCTTCAACTTGGTGAAACATTGGTGAATGTGTTTGGTCACTATCCGATCTGTATGTTCTGCCAGGTGCAATTATTTTAAAAGGTGGTTTGTCTTTTAACATTGTTCTAATTTGAACAGGAGAAGTATGAGTGCGCAGCAATCTTTCTTTTTTTTCATCAAGATAAAATGTATCATGCATATCTCTTGCTGGATGATTGTCTGGAGTATTTAAAGCAGTAAAATTGTTATATTCATTTTCAACATCTGGTCCTTCCTCAACACTAAAGCCTATTTCAGAAAATATAGAGGATATTTCATCAATTGTTTGTGATACAGGATGGATCTTACCTTTTACAAATGATCGCTCTGGTAAAGTAACATCAATTTTTTCTTTTTCCAATTTTTCATTAATATTTGCTTTTTCTATTTCGTTTATTTTTAAATTTATAAGTTCTTGAAGTTCATCCTTAATTATATTCAAATCAGATGCGAATTTTTTTCTTTCTGAGGCATCAATAGTACCTATTTTTTTAAATTGAGATGAGACCAACCCATTTTTACCAAATAGATCGGATTTAATTTGATTAAGTTCTGCTAGATCTAATTTGCCTTTTAATTTTGATATAAATTCGTCTTTTATTTTTTTTAGATCAGACATTTTTACAGATTATTTCTTCAGCGAAATAAAACAATAGTGAAGATTAATTTAAAGCAGATTGTGCTTTTTGGACAATAGTTTTAAAGGCTTCTGGGCTATCATAGGCTATCTCAGCTAAAATTTTTCTATCAATTTTAATTCCACATTTATTTAAACCATAAATAAACTTGGAATATGTCAAACCTTCAGCTCTTACGCCCGCATTGATTCTTTGTATCCACAGTGATTTGAAATCTCTTTTCTTATTTCTTCGATCTCTATATGCATATTGCATAGCTTTTTCCATAGCTTGCTTTGCAACTCTAATAGTATTTTTTCTTCTTCCCCACTGACCTTTTACAGCTTTTAAAACTTTTTTATGTTTAGCTCTACTTGTTACACCTCTTTTAACTCTTGCCATTTTAACCCCTTAAGCTGTAAGGCATATACGATTTAACAATTTTACTATCTTGTTTTGACATTGCAGTAGTGCCCCTAAGTTTTCTTATTTGAGAATTAGTTCTTTTTATCATGCCGTGCCTCTTTCCAGCTTGAGCCATCATAACTTTCCCTCTTGCTGAAATTTTAAATCTTTTTTTTGCTGAGCTTTTTGTTTTTAATTTTGGCATAATTGGACGAGGTTATACAAAGAATGTAGAAAATTTACAACCTATATTAAAGCCTATAAAGGTTGAATTACCATGATCATTTGCTTTCCATCAAACTTGGGGTGCAATTCAACTTTACCAATATCTTTCATATCCTCTTTAATTTTAGCCATCAGTTCATTTCCTAAATGAGAGTGTTGAAGTTCACGTCCTTTAAATCTAATGGTGAACTTTACCTTATCACCTTTAGCAATAAATTTTTTAGCATTTTTTACTTTAAACTCATAATCATGCGTTTCAGTTACTGGTCTCATTTTAATTTCTTTTAAAGCAATTATTTTTTGTTTCTTTTTTGCAAGGTTTGCTTTTTTTTGCGCATCATATTTATATTTACCCATGTCCATTATTTTACAAACTGGGGGATTGGCATTTGGGGCAATTTCGATTAAATCCAAACCTTGATTTTTTGCCATTGAGATTGCCTCATTAGTATTTAAAACACCT
>LUMT01001145.1_pt1 | contig 12158 bp, 24 predicted proteins | sample 729741 | NCBI WGS metagenome assembly LUMT01 (sample SAMN03860299, study PRJNA289734) | marine metagenome | biome: seawater column; feature: ocean; material: water; isolation source: Red Sea water column Station 192 - depth 50m | place: Saudi Arabia: Red Sea | collected 2011-10-15 | depth 50 m
GTTCTATGGTATGGGTAAAGCTAAATTACAACAGTCTTTGAATCTAGAAACGAGAGACGAGGCTGAAAAATTATTTGAAAAGTATCACAGCAACGTCCCTTTTGTAAAAGCTTTGATGAATGCAACATCGAGAGATGCATCAAGAGATGGGGAGATACAAACAATTGGTGGTAGGGTATGTAGATTTGATAAATGGGAAAGAGATGTTTATGAACCAGGAGTTTTAAGAGCATCTACTTCCTGGGAAGAAGCTGCAAAAAAATACGGCGAAAATAATATCAGAAGAGCATTTACATATAAAGCGTTAAATAAATTAATACAAGGATCTGCAGCAGATATGACAAAACAAGCCATGTTAGATTTGTATGAGGAAGGTATAATACCTCACATACAAGTTCATGATGAATTGGATATTTCTATTGAGGATGATCATCAAGGTAAAAAAATAGTAGAAATTATGCAAGATGCAATACCTTTAAATATTCCAAACAAAGTGGACTTTGAGCAAGGTCCAACATGGGGAGATATAAAATGATAAAAAAACTTTTACAAAAATGGGATGTTTTTTCTTTATATTATAGAGAGTACATAGTAGGATTTATTGCAGGTTTTATATTGGGAGCAATAATTACATGGCTTATTTAAATGCAAACATTCCTTTACAATATTCTCAAATTAGGAGAGAATATCTTTATGACCTTAAAAAACATCATGGCGAAGTTGAGGACTGTATTATCTTTGGTATATCCTCTATGGAGGGACGTGCAATACTATTTCATGCTCTTATGGAAAACGGTGCAATATTTTATCGCTTACCTATTAGCGCGTTTATTCAACGTGGATACAAACCAAAAGAAGTTCCCAACAGAAGGCTGGATGAACTTGAGCTCTGGAATTGTTTTTCTTATTATCCTACTATTACTCATTGGTCTATTTTAAGCGCAGCTTCTGGTTATTACTTTGGAAAAGATAAAAAGAAACACCATGGACAATATTTATTTACTGTTGACTGGGCTCATCCAGATGCTAATATAATAGACACTGATCATTCAGAAATACCACACGAACATAAGTGTGCACATATCATAGCTCTCGATGACGGGAACTATGCTGCTCAACCTAACAATAGATGTATATGGGACCTACCTTCCTTTACTGTAAAGGAAAGTGTTCCGGATTGGAAGGTTCAAACTAATGAATGGAACGTAGAAGATGTTGGTAAATGGAGAACAGAAGATACTGATAAATTTTTCTACGAGATTGAGGAGAAGAAAAATGATTAAAAAAGTAAAACAATGGGCTGGACACTACTGGATGGACCACAAGATTGAGGTGGTTATATTTGCAGTTTTAATAGTTTCGCTAATTATAAAATAGATTTTTAAGTTATGGAGATAGCCAGGATGAATTACTACGCTACAGGTTTACTGATTGTAATGTTAACTATCCTGGCTTTCTGTGGAGGACCACATGTCCAATAAACCACTCAGCATCGGAGAAGAGTCAAAAGTGCAGATGCCTATGAAGACGGTTGCTAGTTTAATCGTTATCGTAGCACTTGGCACGATGGGTTATTTTCAAATTATAGAACGTTTAAATGTTGCGGACACTCGTATACAAATAATGGAAAAAGATCTTGAAGAGAACACAGAGTTTAGAATTAAGTGGCCACGTGGTCAACTTGGAGCGTTGCCCGCAGATAGCGAGCAATTCATGATGATCGAAGATCTTTATAAGACTACAGATAAACTTAACGCACATATAGAATCTATGGCACTAAACAAAGTCAACATAGAATTTTTAAGAAAACAGATGGACAAGGTATTGATAGATATTGAAAAATTAAAAGATGCAAATCGTGAAATGAAATATACAAATGGGAGTGGACAATGATAGGTTTATTTTTCATAGGAGTTGTATTTACAGTTGTGATGTTATTTATTTTAATATTAGCGAGGAAATATGATTGAGGCTGTAGTGGCTCTTCTTATGTTTTACAACGGAGAGATCAAGGAACACCGTATTCAGGATAACATGGCTGCATGTCTTCGCGGAAAACGCCACGCGGAGAGACAGTATAGTGAGTCAGTGTCTTACAAATGCTGGAAGGGTAAAGCAGAGACAGAGTTATATTTAGGTGAAAAACACATCAAAAAGATTATACTAGACTAATGAATCTTTCACGAAATTTTAGCTTATTAGAGCTTACTAAATCAGACACAGCGATACGTTTGGATATAGACAACAATCCAAATGCAGATCAAATAGAAAAATTAAAATCATTATGTGAAAATGTTTTACAAAAAGTACGTGATCACTTTGGCAGGGTTAAGGTGACGAGCGGATACCGTTCTCCGGAGTTATGTGCAGCAATAGGTAGCTCTGTAAATTCACAGCATGCACGCGCAGAGGCCGCAGACTTCGAATGTGTTGGAGTAGACAACGCTGAAGTTGCTGATTGGATTAAGATGAACTGTACAACAGATCAGCTAATACTCGAGTTCTACACTCCAGGAGAACCCAACTCGGGGTGGATTCATGCATCTTATGTAGAATTTAATCCAAGAGCACAATACATGAGAGCTTTTAAAGAAAACGGCAAAACAAAATATAAACCAATAATAGGAAGGGCGGTTGATTTAGTATGACAATAAATTCAATAACAGCTGATATAAATAGATTTCTAACAAGGCATCTAAGAGCTTATAGAATATGTGTTATTATTGCATTGATTGCAATCATAATAACTCTTATAATAAAGTAATATGTCTAATAAATCTATTCACATTAAAACCGAAATCGTGAATGGTAAGTGTCCGCATTGTGTTCAGGACACTATTTTAATTTCTTTGACCTCAGATATTTTTAGATGCACTTTATGTGAGAATGCAATAGAGCAAAAAATAAATGGCAAGATAAGTTATATACCAATTGCTACATCTAAAAATCCACCTGTACTTAAAATAAGCGATGGCGAAACGTAAGTTTGTACACTTCGTACCTAGACCAAAACCTCGTAAACGCCCTCGACGTCACACGAAGAAGTTGAATAAAAGTGCTAAACGTTCATTTAAAAAATACCGTCGTCAGGGTAGACCGCAATAGTTGACAATTTAATTTTAATATCCTAGTCTTTAGTATGAAGAAAGAAAAAATTATAAAGATAAAAGTAAAAAGCATAACTTCAAAACAATGGTCTAATCTTTTATTAGAATTTAATTTAGTTAAAAAAGCATGGAGACCTTATGGAAAGTGGTGAAGGAGTTTGCAGATGGAAGAACCAGTTCACTTCATTATGTTGATAATTCAAATAGCGGACGGGACATACGTTCGGGAACTACTGGAATTTTCAAGACCGATGACTTTGATGGAGTGTCTCGGATTTGGGGACGAGCATCGAGAAGCGGTAACTACGTACGTAGAAGAAGAGAACCGGCACATCATGAAAGACGGTTCTGGTGACTGGTATGGATTTGGTTGTTACCAAGACCCAGAAAAAATAAATTAAATTGTTTCAGACTCTTTACAAGAAAATTGAGTGTAAATTCTAATTTTATTAAGATTGTTTGGATCCATTTCTTCCAATAATTTATGAGAATAGTCATAACCATATAGAGTACATTCTCTATACGTGTTAAATTCGTATTTAGGGCTAAGTAATGGTACACATTCTTTGGCCACAGAACTGCATAAAAATAAAGCAAATATAAATTTAGTCATTGACACCCTTGCAAAATTATATAATAATCCTATATTCTTGGAAATAAATATAACATGAAAGGTATATTAAATGACTGACATAAGCAAATACAAAAGCGTAGCGGTAGATCATGACTGCTATGAAAAATTAGGTAAACTAACTAAGACCATGGCTCCGGAAAACATTAGAATTTCTAGAGCACAAGTGGTTAAAATTTTAGTAGAAGAAAAATCTAAAAAGAAATCAAATGGCAAAAAATAATATTTGTCCTGATTGCAAAGGAAACGGTTATAAATCTTGTTATATTGAAGAAGGCAGAGAACAAGTTGTTGTTCAATGCAAGACATGTGATTCCCAAGGAGAATTTGTAGTTCCAAGTTATCATTGGCAATATGTTGATGATAGAGGACCATTAGATTTAACTAGACAAATAGATCAGCTAAAAGAAAATAAAGAAGCTTTGGAAGGAAAAGTAAAATTCCTACAAGACGTTTGTAGAAGAGCTGGTGCAACTATTAAACGATTAGAGGGAGAACTTAGTGACGCCTCCAAGAATTGATAAGATCATTATATTTTTAATGATGATGACAATTATAATTACTTTTACGATATGAGAGAAAGTGACATTGCATACATAGCTGGACTGTTTGATGGTGAAGGTAGTATCCAATACAAACAGTACATGCGTAAACGTAAACACAATCCAAGACCTTATCCTACCTGGTCAATTAGAATGGAAATAGCCATGACAGATAAATCAGTTCTTATGTGGTTATGCGAGGTTGTGGGCACCGGGACAGTCAATTCTAGAAAAGTTAGGCCCGGTAAAAAGAAACAATGGCGTTGGCGATGTAGTCACCGACAGGCGTACTATGTAGCTAGATTGATCTGGCCTTATGTCCATGTTAAACTAGATGGAGTACAAAAGATCATAGAACACTACTGCGATGGAAAAATTATGGAAGGTAATGTGGTAGATTTAGAAAAATACAGAGAAGCAATGAGCTTAGAATAGGAGAAAGATGGCAGACTACAAAGATTTAGCAAGTGATGTAAAGAAGAATTTAAGAGAAGAAGTTAAGGTTCTTAAGTTTAGAAACGAAAAACTACATAAATTAGTTGAAAGAATGCAAGAAGAAGCGAAGGAGGATGAACTTATAATCAACGATCTTGTAAAAGAATTAGACGCAATAAAAAGAAAATATGTACCTGACCTTACAACAATTGCAGGTATCAAGAACCAGGTTCCAAAAAATGATCTTCGAGTAATGGATGATAAACGTAGACAAAGCTATGCGAAGAGATGGATTAAAGGGGACAAGAAACAAAAATTAACGGAAGAATGGATCCGAACCAGAATTCTAGAAAACAAGGAGCTAAAATGAGTTCACAAAGAGAATCATGGATGACAATCCAAAAAGGTTATATAATAAGAGATTCACTTACCCAAAGAGCAGTCGTTCTCTAGTCATGGGTCAAAGGCACTACGAAATAGATACCGATAAGCTACCATCCGTAACAACAATTATATCACAAACTCAAGATAAAGAAAAGCAAGAAGCATTAGCAGCCTGGAAAGCTAAAGTGGGAGAGAATGAGGCAGAGCGTGTCAAGAACGTGGCAGCGAGCAGAGGTACGGCAATGCATAGTATTTTGGAGCATTACCTAGAGAAAAACAACATCCTAGATCTCACAGAGACGGGCCAGGAGGCACATAAAATGGCTAACAAGATCATTGAGGAAGGTTTTCCTGATTTACAAGAAATATGGGGTTCTGAAGTGACTGTGTATTATCCTGGGCTCTATGCTGGAGCGACCGACCTTGTAGGTATTTATATGGGGCGCGATAGTATAATTGACTTTAAACAATCGAACAAGCCTAAAAAAGCTGAATGGATAACTGATTATAAACTTCAAATGGTTGCCTATGCGATGGCTCATAATTATGTCTATCGAACTGATATAGATCAAGGTGTAATACTGATGTGTACCCCGGATCTATTCTTTCAACGGTTCATAATCAATGGACGGGAGTTTCGAGAATTAAAATTGGAATGGCTCAAAAGGATCGATGCGTTCTACGCGACGCGCGAGGCTAGTAACTAGATGCGAGCAGCGAGAGGCGTGGAGCTTTCCACACTTCCACGTTTTTTGGCGTGGAAAAACTGGTTGATGTGGTCACTTTGGTCGCAGTTGAGGTCATTTTCCACGTTTTTTGGCGTGGAAGATTTTTTGGCGTGGAAGCTACTAGTTAGGAATACCAACACTTTACACGTTTCCACGCGTTCCACGCGTGTTTTGAGAATTGAAAAAAATTTTTCAAATTTGAAAAATAAGTCTATAAGTGTGGAAGTGTGGAAGGAAACTGTTTAGAATGGTTCTAAAGAAGAATTCAAAATATAAAAGCGTAGTTATCAAAAAGAAAAGATATTATTTTTACAAAATCACCTGGCGAGATATCACCGGGGATGCCGGGCACGCTACGTCTTTTGATTTTTCAGGGATGATGCCTTCAGTTATGGTCACACATGCTTACGTGTTTATGTTCTTTAGTTTTGGCAGCTTGGGCTCTGATTCCATTTCTTTCGACTCTCCTTTAATTATTGGGGAGTATTGATCTATTATCTCCTTCATTCTTGCCTCTAGTTCATCTGCTGTCAGGTCATCAATCTTACCGGTTCTAATTATCTTCTGTTCAACATACAGTCCAGCAGCTTTACCTCTCGATACTTCTGCATTGTTTGCAGCTGAGAATGCACCTTTTTTCAGTGCAGCATCTCTTATCTTAGCCAGCTCAGATATATGTCTTTCGTATGTAACTTCGTATTTCTTTTGATACTCGTCTCTAAGTTCTCCGATGAACTTGACTACTAATGGGTATTTAGTGGGATTCCTCAACTCGGACGCTCTTACGGCCGCTGAGTCTTTATCATAACCAGCCTCGATTGCACATTCTGTTGGTGTCTTACGGCCTTCGTTTACCACCAACTCCTGGGCAAATCGTCTTTGCATTTCTGTTAATCTTTTAGGAACTCCCATATCTACTGGTCATCAATGGATTTAGCCCAGAGTGACTGGTTTGACTTTTACAGTAAATTAACGTAAATAGCAATACATGTTTGTCAAACACTTACAAGAATATTTAGACAAGTTTACAGACGGCAAGAAAGGTAATGCAGTTAGTAACGCTAGAATATTTATAGATATAGGTAATAATACTTTAAGAACAATTGCCAGGATAGAAGTACAGGAAAGCACAATGATTGGAGATGCATCTATCAGGGTGGTTTTAAAACCTGACATTGATCCAGTGGCTAAATTAAGAACATTTAAAATAACGTAATGTGGCGAGAGCAAATTAAAAATGTCCTGTGGACCCACGAAAATTTTTTGGATGATACTCTTTTCAAACAAATAAGAAGTAAAGTTTTAGATACAGAGACGGTTGATATGGAGCAGTCTCATTTTAAATATAAAGCTCACAAAGGTAAGCTGCGTGATGACTCTTCAATTACAGAACCAATACTACACAGGTTAAATCTTAAATATATTTCTTTGTTTGGAAAAATGGCTCCAGTCAAAGGACTCAGTTCTACTCAATTTATAGTGAAAAGTTTTGTACCAAATGAGTCTTATTATGATTTACACATGGAAGACCCAAGGCTCTATGGTGATGTAGCTTTTATGTATTACCTGACTGATGAAGTAGATGGTGCTTTAGAGCTTCCATCATTTGAGTTTAAACTACTTCCCATGGAAAATTTATGTGTAATTATGAGGACAGGATTTATGCATAAAGTAAACAAATGTTCCGGATCCAGAATAAACATAACTGGATGGAGCTATGCTGCACCAAGCAGATTAACTAAAAATACTTTGAAAGGTTATGACCAACTTTAATCCTTCCGATACAGCCACCAAAAAAATACACTCCGCCATACCAACTTTGGCTGCAGATGGAAGCGTAATTCGGTGGGAAATAATTGTATCCTACTCTAAAGATTCTTTGGAATTTAAATATAACCAGGAAGTTTTTTGGATGGAAGAGGGCGAAGAAATGTTTGAGCCTAAAAAACCTAATGAATTTAGTCAATCAGAGCTTATGTCTCTTGTTCCTTTGAAATCTTGGGACGCTATCTTTGATAGTCAATACCTGTCACTTCAACCACAACAAGACCAAAATGAGCTTACTGTCGATAAAGAATTTGACATAAAGAAGCTTAAGCAGTAAAGGCGCGTTTACTTTGAAACCGGAGACAAAATTTTGGCATGAGATTAAAAAAATTACACCTAAAATATCGTGGACTAGGCTTGAAAACCTTAGTGCTTTTGGTACTCCCGATCTATTGGGTTATAATAGTAATAGCCACTTTTTCACGGTTGAATTAAAAGTTACTAAGAGTAAAAAAATAAGGCTTTCACCACACCAAATCGCGTTTCACGTGAAACATCCTAACAATACATTTATCATGGTTAAGAGTCTCTCTCTTAACCAAGTAAAACTTTATCAAGGCTCTCGCTGCTTGGAGCTTGCCGCTTGTGGCTTGCCGCTTGATGCTTACGCATGTCCAATCACTGGGACTTTGGGGGAAGGTCTTCAGGCTTGTTGCTTGCTGCTGGAACGTCTTGGGTCTTATCGTCGGGACAGTCTCTTCCCTTAAGCTTGTCGCTTGCTGCTTGTCGCTTGTGGCCGGAGCCAGGTCGCACGCTTGGCGCTTCCGTCGAAGGTTCTTTGCTAATGGCCTGACTCCTATTCGCTTTGCGAATTCTTTTGTAGTGGTTTGGATGTTTGAAAGTAAACATATTAATGTTTTGGATAACTAACATTTTTTTCTTCACGGTTCCAGCATTGTCTACAAGATCCGCAACTGTTGCCCTGAGTGGAGGCCGGGCAGCTGTGCTGGCCATCAGTAACAACAGTTGACGTCCAAGGAAAGAAATTGACTGGCGCTTGATTGATCATATGAGAAGAAAAACGAATAACTAAGTTTCGCGGGATCTCGTTGATCTTAACGCGTTTAATAATTTGAGCTTCTCGAGTTGGTAACCAGTGTCTGGTTTCCGGTGTAGCTCTGCAAATTTTAAAAATGTTTTGTAGGTGCTCCAGGCTCTGCAGGTCCCCTGAATCGTGCCATCTAAAATATTCTTGACCTTTAATTAATTGAATCATTGCATCAACCCATCGCGGATCTTCAATTGCTTTTAGTCTACGCTGCAACGCGGCCTGGACATTGCCAAATCTATATCGACCCTTTAGAGCGTAACAACCTTCACAAACTGACCCTTTAATTTTTACTAGTTTCGAGCCGGTTATACATGCAGCCGCGGGCAGGTTATAAGCTGGCCCGGGCATCTTCGACGGCTTCGACAGTCCGCCGGTTATTTTGTTTAATTCTTTTTTCAACATAATTCCTTCTTTCGTTATATAGGATCATCCTACATATAATTCTTATCTTGTCAAGCTTGCCGCCTGCTGCTTGAGGCTTGCCGCTTGTAGCTCGGGTTTTTAATTTTTTCGATCCCCAGCATTCGCAGCTGTCTTCCGTTCAAGGTCCGGCCTTTGTTAATGTTTAGAAAACTTTCAGGGCGCATCACGTGCCCATCACTATTCCGGTATAAAAAACTGTATTTACTATCTCTCATTCTTCATCCTATATAATCCCATATAAACAATTGTCAAGCTTGCTGCTTGCCGCTTACTAAATTTATTTATTCAGGGCTACTTTAGAATTATTCTAAAGTGCGACCAGCGAGCGCTGCACTCTTAAATGTCTACGCTCACTGATCCCAGGTCCATTGGATTGAGGCCGGCGTGCTTTATTTTAATAGTCCGGACAACAGGCCTAACACTGTATCCAGTGCCAATGAACCAGGGATCAGCATCCAGGCAAGACAGCAACAAGTTGCGGTGTGAACCTGGATCTAAAACCCGAAAGTTTATAGTTTTGTTCAGCGATAAACTTACAAATGAGGCTGATATATCCTATATAATCCCATTGACAATAAATGTCAAGTCGTGTAAAAAATAATTAACGAAAGGAAAAAATATGTCAAAAGAAAAAAGACTAACTCTCAACGCTGAAAAAAGAAATACAATAGCAGATGTATTTCAATCGCATTGGGAACGAGAAGATAGTCCTGTCATGCAGAACTATAACAAAGCAAAAGAAAATTACAATCATGTAAGAGAACAGATGAAAAAATTTGTTGAAGTGATTGTAAGAAAACATCAACCAGAAGAAGATATCGAAACAGTTAGAGCCATGAATAAAAAATATGGTAGTAGTGGTGGAGAACTATATCACGACAATTGTTTTAACTTTAGATATAATTATCAAAAGGTCGATAGTGAGGGCGAAGTACATGATGATTATGATACTGTTAATGTCAACTTTGGCTTAGATGATAAGAGAAGATTTGGATATGCCTATTACCGAAATGAATTAAAGGCAAAAGGTTTTAATCCAGATTTTTATTACCAATGGAGTGATGAAAAAAGAAATCCTAGATACTATGAGTGTGAAGAACAGTGCGATAAGTTTTTAGGTTATCGTAATTCATCTAACGAAGATAAATCACTAGCCATTAAACCAAATGCCGAGTGGGAAAATGATTTTAAACTTTGGGTAATTGGAACTTCTTATTGTCATTCTCGACAGTTTAAAGTTAATGAAACAGATTATAAAATCTTGAATAGTTATAATGTTGCAAGAGATAATCTTATGTTGGCTCACGAAAAAATTTATGACTACACTAATGAGAAGATGAAAAAACTTAGATTAGGTTTGAAGTCATACAGATATTTCGATCAAGCTAAATCTCTTGCTGATAAGCTAGGTGTACCTTTAAATGAAAGTATATTAAATGAAAGTAGTAGTCTTGCATTATCAGTTTATAGTCCTGAGAATTTGGCAAGTCTTTTAGAAGATAAGGTCGAAAACAGCAACGCTGATATTATTGCTAAGTTTAAAGCACAACGACAAGCAGTAAATTAATTGTTGCAACCCTATCCTATTTAGTATAGGATAGGGTAAACGAGAAAGGAAAAAATGATACAAGGAAAAACATTTACTATTACATACTATTCAAACAAGGATAGGAAACATATAACTAGACAAGGACTTTGGGACAGCAAGTCAAGGTATTGGACATCTAAGATTGGAACTGCTTTGATGACTTACTTTGATATCGACTCTAATGGATATAGAACAGCGTCACACAGTTGGAAAGTGAGATTATAATGGCAGAATATAACTGGTGTCATGGTCCGGAGTGCCATACAAAATCTACAACAGACAGGGTAAGAGGTGGTAAAGGTAACAAGGTTCTAAGAACTCGTAAGATTAGGGAAACTCATTGGAACAGGAATACTGTCTGGTCCCACTTTTGTAGTCAAGGCTGTTGGAATGATTTTATGAATAAACATTGGTCGAGCGCTATTGCGCTCGGACCTCGTAACGAGCCACTAGAAACACCTATCGAAGATCCTAGAAAAGAAACTAAGACAACTCCATATGGTTATACTTGGACCAATACAGTAATAACTGCTAAAGAGGTCCCAACACAATCAAACACTTAAACTAAAAACAATAACGGTCGGTCCCCTTTTTTACAAAAGGGGTCCCACTACTTTAGGTTGTAATGCTTGATTTGTACATTTATAGCTGGTAAATTCATTTTAACATCCGAAAAAAGATGCTAAAAAAATTATAAAAAATTTTTTCAAATGGACATTAACCTAAAAGATATAGAGAAGTTACCTTCTGACGTAAGAAAAGAGTTCTACAGAACTTATTTAAAATTTCACGAAAAGAAAAAAGAAGCAAACATACAAAAAAATTTTATGTCTTTTGTAAAACATGTGTGGCCTGATTTTATTGAAGGCAAACATCACCAAAGAATTGCAGATAAATTTAACGATTTGGCCGAAGGTAAAATCAAAAGACTTATTATCAATATGCCACCAAGGCATACTAAGTCTGAGTTTGCGTCTTATCTCTTACCTGCATGGATGGTAGGTAAAAAACCTAAACTAAAAATTATACAATCAACAAACACTACAGAATTATCTGTAAGGTTTGGTCGTAAAGCAAAACAACTTATGGATTCACCGGAGTACAAAGAAGTTTTTAAAACAAGACTCAAAGAAGATTCTCAAGCTGCTGGTAAATGGGAAACAGAACAAGGCGGCGAGTATTATGCTGCTGGTGTGGGATCAGCGATAACAGGAAGAGGTGCAGACTTGTTGATTATTGATGATCCACACACCGAACAAGACGCCATGAACAGAATGGCCTTGGATAGAACTTACGAATGGTACACATCAGGACCAAGACAACGTCTACAACCAGGTGGTTCTATTGTAGTTGTAATGACTCGTTGGAATGAAAAAGATTTGACAGGTAGATTAATAAACGCTCAGAAAGAAATAAAAGCTGACAAGTGGGAAGTTATAGAG
>LUMT01000382.1_pt1 | contig 12153 bp, 8 predicted proteins | sample 729741 | NCBI WGS metagenome assembly LUMT01 (sample SAMN03860299, study PRJNA289734) | marine metagenome | biome: seawater column; feature: ocean; material: water; isolation source: Red Sea water column Station 192 - depth 50m | place: Saudi Arabia: Red Sea | collected 2011-10-15 | depth 50 m
CACAGGAGCTACTGCAAGTGACCTCGTGGTCATTGTGGTATTTGATGTGTTCTCGGTAGCAGACACTGTAAGTAAAGCAGATGGTGGTACGTTTGATGGCAATGTTACGATGGCAGGTACACTTGATGTGACAGGCAATGGCACAGTAGGTGGAACGTTAGGTGTTACAGGTGTTCTCACAGCTAATGCAGGTATAAAAGTAGATAATATAACTATTGATGGCACAGAGATTGATTTATCTAGTGGTGATGTAACAATCGATGCAGCGTTAGATATAAAACTTGATGCTGCTGGTGGGGATATTAAATTTTTATCTGATGGTACAGAATTTGGTGAAATTAGAAATATAAGTTCTGATTTAACTATAATTTCTTCAGTAAATAATGCAGACATTGTTTTTAAAGGACAAGATGGTGGTTCAGAGATAGAGGTTGCACGATTTGATATGTCAGAAGATGGTGCTTTTGTTGTTGGTGCTACAAGTCAGGTTGGAGGTGGTGCTGTAGGTGTCAGCTTCAACGATAATGCTGTAAATGGAATAGACATGATTGTGGAGCAAGATGCTTCAAGTGCAGGATATATTGTTTTTAGAAATTCTTCAAGCACAGTGATAGGTCAAGTAAAAAGAAATGGAACTGCTAATGAAATGCAGTATGTTACAACCTCTGATTACAGATTAAAAGAAAACATTAATTATGATTTTGACGCTTCAAGTGTTCTTAAAAAATTAAAACCTTGCGAATTTAATTGGATAGACGATAAAAATAACACAACCATTACTGGTTTTATAGCACATGAGGTACAAGAAATAGTTCCCCATGCTGCTTCTGGTGAAAAAGATGAGATGGAAACAATTAAAGATGCCGATGGTAAAGAACAAACTATTATAAAACCACAAGGCATTGATAAAGGTGACTTAGTACCCCTTCTAACAAAATCATTACAAGAAGCACTTACAAGAATAGAAACACTTGAAGCAGAAGTGAAAGCATTGAAAGGTTAACAAATGACAAGAGCAAGTGATACAGCAAGAATATTATCAGGTGGAGCAGTAATCAACGAAGATAGCCATGATGTAGACTTTAGAGTTGAATCAAATGGCAATGCTAATATGCTGTTTGTTGATGGAGGTAATGACAGAGTTGGCATAGGTGCAGTTGCAGGAAGTGGCAATGGATTAGCTGTTACAAATACTGATGGTGGAAGTGCGTTAGTAATGCACAGAGATTTTTCTGGTTCAGATGTAAGTTCAAACACAACTGCTGCTACGATTGATTTTACACTTAGTGACTCTGCAACATCAAATCAAACTCTATGCAAAATTTCACCACAGGCTTCAGTAGGAACTGGAGATGCTTTTGGTGGCATTTTAAGATTTTTTACATCAAATGACTCAGGTTCTACGACAGAACGTTTAAGACTTATGGCAAATGGCAGATTAGAAAATCAATCTCCAACTAATAGTGGTAACGTGCTACAAGACTTTAGAATAGATTTTAGAAACGAAAACAATGCAGGAATTATGGCAGGGATTGGTTGTGTTAGAACTGCAAATGCTAATGCTCCGGGTGCATTTGTTATACGAACAAGCACAGATGTAGATAGCTCAAGTAATAGCAGTGATGGTGAAATATCAGAAAAGTTTAGAGTTGCAGCGAATGGTGACTTAACTGCTACAGACACATCCATATCATCAAACTCTGATAGCAGATTAAAAGAAAACATATCGGATTTTAGTTACGACTTAGATAAATTTAAAGCACTAAAAACGAAAACATTTGATTGGAAAAATCCAAAATTACATGGAGAAAAGTCAGGGCAAAGAGGTTTTATAGCACAAGACATAGAAACGGTGGATGATTATTGGATTGAAGAAATTGAAGTTCCTGCTGATAGTGATGACTTTCAGTACCTTGAAGATAGAGATATATTTTATACAGAAAACTGTACTATACCTGAAGGTAAAAAAGTTGGAGATTTAGAATATAAAGCAAGATTTGCAAAGACATCTAAATTAGGGCAAAAAGATGCAATGTATGTTTCTGTAATACAACAACTTATAAAACGTATTGAAGCATTAGAAAGCAAGTAACATGGAAAGCATTGACCCAATGTTATTTTGGAACATAATCCTGACTATGGTCGTTGTACCATTTGGTTGGGCATTTAACAAGATGTTCCAAGAGGTTAAACGAATACAGATACTCCTTAACAAGACACGAGAAGAGTATGCACGTAAAGATGACGTTAAAGATGATATGCACGAGTTGATGGATGCAATCAGAAGATTAGAAGATAAATTAGACAAAGTATTGATGGGAAGTAGATAATGGCAACAATAACCACAGACGATCAACTTACTCAAGAGATAGGTAAATTAGCAAGTGGGCAACAGGCAGGAACACCCCAAGTAACTCCTGCGTTACAAACTGAAACTACAGGAACAATACAACCTACTCAAGGTGCGTTACTTGACACTGATCCTCTCGCACCAACAGCATTGGCTGATACAAGTCAATTACAAGTTACACCTGCAACTCAGCAAACTGAAAATTTGGGTGATATGGGAACAATAGAAAGAACAGTTCCTCGTATAGGTCAAGCACAAGCTGCACAAATAACAGATCCGAAAGGTGTTATATCTGATATACCACAAGGAACAGTAAGTCCTGAAGCTATGGCTGTCGCACAAACAGAAACTCTTGATCCAAAAGCAACAGTTCAATATCAACTATCCGAACTCATGTCTAGTATAGAAGATGGTAAGCCTTTGCCTAGTTGGGCATCACCTGCTGTGCGTAAAGTATCTGCAGTTATGCAAGCAAGGGGTATGGGTGCATCAAGCATGGCTGCAGCAGCGATGACCCAAGCCGTAATGGAATCAGGCATAAATATAGCTGTACAAGATGCAAACAAATATGCAACAATCCAGTTGCAAAACTTGAACAACAAACAAAAGACAGCACTACAAAATGCACTGACTGTTGCAGGAATGGATAGAGCCAACCTATCTGCAAGATTACAAGGTGCAGTAACAAACGCACAATCTTTGCTTACAGTAGATGTTAAGAATTTATCTGCACAACAACAATCAAATACTATTTCTTACAATGGTTTAACACAAGGTTTGTTTAGAGATGCGGCCCAAGAAAATGCAAGAATACAATTCAATGCAAAGAATGATAGACAAGTTGAAGAATTTTTTGCAGAGCTTGATGCACAAGTTGAAACGGCAAACGCAAATAGAGTATCTGCTATGTCACAATTTAATGCAGGACAAGTAAATGCACAGGCACAGTTCAACTCTACGTTAAGAGATGCAAGAGATAAGTTTGATTCAAACATGCAATTTGCTATAGATCAATCCAATGTGAACTGGAGACGACAAGTAAACACAGCAAATACTGCAACACAAAACGAAACAAACAGAATAAATGTACAAAATCAATACAACGCTAGTCAAAATGCACTAAACAATCTTTGGCAAAAATACAGAGATAACGCATCTTGGAATTTTCAAAAATCAGAATCATACTTACAAAGACAACATGAAATTGGCATAATGGCTATGGAGTTTTCTAACTCTGAAAAAATATATGATCAACAGCAAAAAGATAATTTTGCTGCAGGAGTTGGAAACTGGATAGCACAGTGGATGAACAACAGTAAAAGCACATAATAGGTATAATAATGTTAGATTTAGCAGTAGCAGTATTTAGTTACGCTTCAGACTTTTTTGGTAGTGACGACAGACCTTCTGATTTACCTGAAGTGAAAAGAGGAGAATCAAAATCTAGAGCAGATAGTTTTTTAAGTTCGCCATCTACAATAAAAGATTTAACAGGAGCGTATCTTGACTTGCAAAAAAAAGAAGAGAAACCTGCCTTTCAAGTTGCTGAACGTAAACCAACTAGATCTGTAAGTCAACTTACTAGTCCTAGAAGTTTTCAACCTTTAGGAAACATGAGATTTATAACTGGTGCAGAAAACGCTGACATACAAAATGCAATGAGAGTTCTAGCAAATTCAAGAAACAATCAAGTTGCACAAGTCATACCATATACTGCTATAAATTACAAGGGAGGTCCTGCACCAAACATTTCAGTTGGATCTACAAATTTAGCATCAAAAAGAATTAGGAATGATATAACATGATGGATATAAAACCACCTGTCGGAAGTATAGAAGCAAAAGACAACTTTGCTCCTGCACCTCCCGGTCACTCTTTAACAGAAGATAATAGTAAATGGGCGTGGGGTAAACCACAACAAGTTGTTGACCCAGAGGTTGCGTTAGAACAAGCTATAAATTCTATAAAACAACCTAAAATACAACTTGAAATGATAAAGTTATTGCTCGTTGGTGCATCAGTAGAAATGATGGTCGAAGGATATTTGTTACAAGCATTTCATGAAGGTCGTTTTGGGCCTGATGTTGGATTGTTAATAAAAGCACCTTTGTCTTTTTACATAGCTAGTATAGCAGAAGAAGAAAATATACCTTATAGGTTTTTTGAAAATGATGATGCTTTAGAAAAAGGCACAATGGATGATGAAATGTTCTTAATGATGATGAAGCGTAACAATCCAAGTATGTTTAATCATATAAGAGAAGAGATAAATAAAGGTATAAGAGAGGGTAACTCACCCAGACCTGAAAACTTTTTAAACGCAAAAAAGGAAAATAAGTAATGTTACTTGCAGGATTGACAGGATTTCTTAACGCTGATGCAGAAAATATGAAAGCTCAAGCTCAAGCAAGAAGAGCTGCCGAAGCTGAACTTTTGAAAGACAAAAGAGGATTTCAAAAACAATTAGTTTTAAACTCAATTAAAGATAATATGTCAAATATATCTGATTTGCGAGAACGAGCTGCAAAGGGTGAAATTACTTTAAGTGAGGGTTTTAAACAATCTGTACAAGATCGTAACACTTACGATGCAAATTATGAGTTTGGAACACCCTACAATCCACCTGAATTAAATTACAGCATGATAGATTTTTTAAATGGTAATTACAACACAATAATTAGTGATAATGCAGGTAATAAAATACGTTACAAAACTGCTTTAATCGATGATAAAGGTAAAGGTGCAAATGCAGCAACTATAAACATGTTTTATCAAGAAATAGGAAGTAAAGTACAAGAAGCAGGATTTAACAAACAAGGAGAGTCTTTATTTTTTAAAAATATGAATGATGATATGTTAGGAAAACATGTTAACACTATAAAAACTACATTACCGTTTTTATATAATGAGTTGAAAGGAAATCAAACTGATTTTGTAGCTCCTATATTTTTTCCTAAAACTAAAGGTAAATCTTATTATCAACTATCTTTGCTGATGAATGAAGCTGAAAAAAGAGAAATAGAAACAAAAGAAAATATATTGGCAGGAGTAAATAAAAGTTTAAAAGGTAAAAACTTAAATAAAAATTCTTTGGTAGAAGTTGTGGAAGGTAAAGACAATTCACAAGTTTTAAAGTTAGATTTAGACGATGAAGATATGGCAAACATTGATTTAGTTAGCTCAACTTTAAATATACCAAAAGAAAATATAATGGGTAGATTATACAATAAATTTGTACAGATACCCGGTGAAAAATACAAACCGTCTTACATGAAAGATATGATACAAAACGCTGCTATATTAGTTCAAAAAATACCTAACATAAAAAGTTTAAGTAGAGGTAGAACTACTTTAGGTGGTGACGAAAATATAGTGCAAATGAACAAAGATATAAATTCTATTGACGGTGATTATGTAGATAAAGTTCTAGCTTTAGCACCATTTTTAAAGGTTAAAAAACCACAAGTAAAAAGTGAACTTACTAAAGGTCAAGCATTGTTTATGCAAGACAAAACTCCTGCTGATTTAGCCACGCAAAGCACAAAAGCTTATGCAGGTGGGTATTTTTTAAGTTTTGATCCTAACATAGAAATAGAAAAAAGAATAGAAGCTTTTGACAAAGCAAAAGAACAGAATGATAAAAATAAATTAGTTCTTGTTGAATTAAACAAATTTTACAATAAAAGAGGTGATTTAAAAACAGAAACAGAATTAGCTGCAAAATTTAAATCTGCATTTATTTCAGGTGTTGCTTTTTTAGGGGATTTTACTACTGGCATAAAAATCGGAAACACAGCAACCGAAATAGAAAGTGGTGATGATTCTGCAAACAATGATAAACAATTAACAAGAGGTTATTTAGATAAAATACAAGAAGAAGCAACACGACTTTCGATTGGTGAAGATGGTAAAATAAACGTGCAATTAGCAGAATTACAAGCCATGAGAATAAGTCTTGCATTTATGATGGCTCGTGCTGCAGATCCTTCAGGTCGTTTGTCTAACCAAGATATCGAACAACAGTTTGTTAAGTTAGGTACAGCCTTTCAAACTAAAGAAGCTGCTGAAGCAGGTATCTTTCAAGCTATAAAAGAATTTGAATACAAAACAAAACAATATGGTGACATATTTAAATTTGTAAGTGATGGCACTATGGACAGCGAAGAAAAATATAAATTAGTTGATGCGGCATTTACTATTCAAGAGATAAGTAACAAAGCGTTTCTTATAGAAAACTCTCCACGATGGAACAAACAGCAGAAACAGCAACAACAACAATCGTATAAAGGTTTAAACATAGATATAAACGAAATGATTTATGATAGTAAAGGAAATGCGATGAAAAGATTTGTAGATGATGGTAAAGGAACTATCGATGATAGAAAAGAAATGCTCGAATTAAAATACAAAGTTGAGAGTAAATAATGGCAGAATTTGTTGAAATAAAAAACGAAGATTTAGATAATCTCCCCATCATGTCTGCCGAAGAAGCAGCAGAAAAAGGAGTTACTGGCTATAGAACAGAAGAAGGGGGGCCTTTAAGGATAAGTATGCCTGTAGGACCTACTGTTGCTATGCCTAAACCTAGACCTAAAGATCTCTTAGAACAACAACAAACTGAAGAAAAATCAATCATATCAGAGGTGAAAGATACTCAACAAGCACAACCTAAAATGTTTTTTTCAGAACCTATAACTAAAAGAGCAGGAATAGTTTTACCAAAAGATGCTAAACCATCAGGCGTAGACACAAGAGTTCCTATTGGTAGAGATAAAGGTAAGCGTAATAGAATTCAATATGGTACTTTAGAAGAAGAAATTAAAACGGATATAGCAGAACAGCTTGAACCCATACCTTATGAGGAATTTGAAAAAAGAGTTACATCAGGAGAGATAACCAGAACTAATATAGGTCAAGAGGGAACTCTTGGAGTTTTAGGAAGAATGATACAAGACGAAGATCTTACTGAAGCTCAAAAAGATGTCGCAAGAAAAAAGTTAGACTTTATATACAAAAGATCACAGTATTTTGATCCTAGTAAAAAAGTTCCAATAGAGTTTACACGAGAGGGTAAGTTCGTACCTAAAGAAGATGATAACCCTATAAAAACAGACTCTAAAAGAATACAGGCAGAAACTAAACTAGAATTTGCAAAACTTTTAGAAGGTAGATTGCCTGCTTTTGTAGGTGAAGATCAAAATAAAGTTAAAAAAGCTCTGTTAGATAAAGTAAGTGTTGTCAGTCCTATAAAAATATTTATAGAAAGATTAAACGAAGGTGGTAGAGCTATACCACAACTCGTGCCGTATGGAAAATATATTCTTGATTTATTTGATACAACAAACAAATATCAAGAAGCACTGAAGTTTGGCATAGATAAAACGTGGGGTGATATATGGGCAGAAGGTTCTGCTGAAAGAGACAAAACTATAGAGGACATGTCAAGAATATTACAAAATGAATTAAACATGCCTTTGTTATCTACTGTCATAAATGAAGCTGTTCGAGAAGAATTTAAAAAACAATTTGATAATAAAGAAATTGATGAAGAAACTTTTAAAAGATTAACTCAAATAACTGTTGATGGAACAACTGTAAATAGAGAATACGTTGATGAAATTATGGCTATGGAAATATTAGACTTAGGCATGTCAATGTTAAAAGATAAAAATAAAGCACTTATATATGTGGGTGAACCTTTACTACAATTTACTACAGGATCAGGCATATCTAGATTTGTTGCTCAAAAAGTAGCAAAAAAAGAAGTTAAAAATCTTAGAAAAGATCAAATAGATAACTACAAAAAAGAACTTGATGATAAATTACAAGATCAAAAAGATACAACTGTAACAAATAAAAATTACAATAAATTATTAAAAGGTGAAACCAACAGAATAAATAAAATGTCAGATCAAGAACTTATATACGAACTTGAAGAGTTAGATATAATAAAAAGGTTTGACACAAGATCCTTACTTGCTGCTGAAGAAATACAAATTGTAAAAAACAATGTAAAACTAATACAAAAGAAATCTATAGAGTTGGGTAAAAATTTAAAAAAAGCTAAAGCAGATCCATCTGTTCCTAAGATTAAAATAAAACAAATGGAAGATGAGTATAACAAAGCTCATTTTAGAACAGTCATAGATAGTTTAACTCTAAGAAACACTCCTTTGCTAAGAGAGGGTGTTATAGAAGTAGCTCCTCTTGCAGCGTTTCAATATGCAGGTGCTACAGTTCTTGCAGATTTTTTTGAAACAGATTCTATGACTGGTGAAGCTATGGGTATTGCTGCTTATGTATTTGCAGGTAAACCTATATCATTTGTTGCAGGTAGAACTGCTAATTTTCTAAGTAAAGGTGGGGGTGGTGTTGCTAATCAATTTGCAAAAGTGACAGAAGGATTAGCATCTAGTGTGTTTGGAGTTCCTAAAGGTTGGCTTGCAGATAGAACTATAGAAGAGTACGAAGCTTTGCTACGTAGACCTTTGACTTTTGAAGAAAAAAGATCTCTTAAATACATGGAAAAACTTGTAGATTACATGGGGCCTGAAAATGCAAAACTAGTTGAAAAGCAGTTAAGAGCAAACCATGAAAAAAGAGATAGGCTTGCTAATTTATTTCCAGAAGGTCCTAAGAGAAAAGAAGTTTACGAATCGTTAAGTATGTATCTAGGAGAAGCAACAGGCATAGCATGGTTTAGGTCTGCTGAAGAATTAGCTAAAGGTAATTTAGGTGCATTTGATCCTAAAAATGCAAAGAATATAATTGAAAGTATAGAATTACAAAAGATACAAAGCAAAAAAATTCAAGTGCAACAAGTTATATTAAATAGAATTGAAGAGTTATCTAAAGGACAAGGACTTGATTTAAGAAGTAAAGAAAAAATAAATAATTTTTTGATAGAGCAAAGAAGAAATATAGACACTATACAAAAGAAAAATATAATTAGAGCAGAAGAATTAAAAAATAAAACACAATTATATTTACGTGAATTTAAAAGTAATCCAAATTCAAAAACTTTAGCTAACGTTCCTGAAGAATTAAATGAAGCTTTATTAGAATTAAATAAATCTTTAAATCCTAATAAAAGTCCTATAGAGCTATTAAAAGATACCAATGATCAGTTAAATGAAAACTTTAAAGGAATAAACAGAAGTTTTTCTGTCATAAAATCTAACAGAGATAATCTCGAAAAACATTCTTTGCAGTTAAATAATCAAATAGAAAAATTAAATACAACTCACATGTCTACCTACATAGATACTGCTAGAGTGAAGTATACCGACTTAGACGCAAAGATGATAAAACAAGGCAAGTTTATAGATTTAAAAGAAGAGTTTTTTAATTTAAAAAATGCAGACGAAAAGTTTAAAGATAAAACTTTAGCACAATTCTTTTCTACTGAAAGCGAATTTTTTAATGGACATCTTAACAGAAAATTAAAAGCGTCATTTAAAAAAATGATTTCTAGATCACTTGATGAATTACCTGAAGAGCTTATGTCAAAGTTAAAAGAATTAGCCACTACAGGAAGTAGAGAAACAAATCCGTATTTTATAAACAGCACAGGTGCTTTTGACAACATGGATTTAGCTCTAGTTTATATGAAAAACAATCCAAACTTTAACCCTTTAAAAGCGACAGCAAGTGAGTTAAGTGATATATATGCTGCATTTAGAGATTATGGATATAGAATACAAGACGAAAAACCTGACTTGGCAAGACTTTACAAAGGTAAAGCCGATGACATAAAACAAATTTTTCAAGAGCAAAATGAAGATTTGTTTGATGAGTTTGAAGAAGTGGTATCTTTTTACAAAGCTTCTGTGTTTGACAGACAGGATATTGATGGTGATTTTAATAAAATACAAAAGGGTATAAAAAGAAAACCAGAGATAGGAGTTGACACCGAGTTTGAATATAAAAAAGGTTCAACACCTGACATACTATTTGACTCTACAGCACAAAGTTTACAAGAGTATGCTAGTAAGGGAGTTAATATTAGTAAAGTTAAAAACACGTTTCAGAATACTGCTAGAGAATATATGGATGTTGTTGTAAATGAAAACGGTAAAAAAGATCTTGTGTTTGATTTGACAACAGAATTTGGTAGAGAAAAATTTATGACATTTCAAAATGTTTTAAAAGAAAAAATGTACAATAAATGGCAATCAAAATTTTATAAAATATACGAAACACCAAGAACAGATTTAGCTTTAGAGGGTAGAATAGCTTCAAAGAAAGGTGGGTATAATTTTGATAGATCTTTTAATCACACTCAATTAGAAAGACTTGATGAAGTGTTTACCGTAAAAGTAAAAACACCTCAAGGTGTTACAATAAACGCATCAATAAATCCTTTGCCTGCTATCATAGATGAGCAAGAAGATATAATTAGATTATTACAGAAGGATAAAGGTTTACAAGAAAAATATAATCAATATGTCGATAGATTAGAAGATATTATGAATAGTGCTAAAGATGTAGAAATAAAAAATAAACAACTTCAAGAGAATGTTTTTGGTGAAATATCTAAAATAATCGGAACTAATTTAAATCCTAGTGATGAAGGAATTTTATCTTTTTTCAACAATCATGTAGAAGGTAGAAATTTAAATTATATAAACAACATGAAAAAAATGGTAAAAGATAAATTAAAAGAAGCAGGTAAAGCCGATGATAAAGGTGTAGATGATATATTTAAATTTTTAATTACAAACGGTGTGGTTCAAAAGGGTGGAGTTAGTTACGATGGTGGTAGAATGTTTTTAAAAGTAGATGGAACTAGAAGCACTCACAAGACATTAAAAGAGCCAGAGAAAATAGTAGCTATGTTTGACAAAGATGAAAATCCTCAAGTAGCTCAAATACTAGATGACGTAATGAACCCTAGACATAGACAAGCTTTTAAAGATCTAGCCGAGTACTTAAATGATTCTAGAAAAGCAGAGTTTGATTTAAATGCTCAATATATAGGTAAAGGACTTCGACCCATATCTGACAACGAGTTAGTTAGTAGAGCATACAACGTAGCTAGAGGTATGGTAAGTCCATTGTATGTATCGACAGAGTTTGCTTTGAGAATAGCATCACAATCAGGAATACAAATTATGAACCTAGCAGCAACTAGTGATGAAGCTGCAATATTGATAGAAAAATTAGTTAACAGACCAAGAACTATAAATGCAGAAAACCTAAAAAAGATTGACGAGTTAGTTACAAATTTTGTGGCAGCACAATTAACTAGACTAGGAGAACCAATACCTAAATTTACTCAAGAGGGTGTTGAAAGATTTGAACAAGAAAAAGGAGAAGAAATTGAAACAGTACAATAACGGACAACGCCCACAAAAGATGTATGGTGGTGGTATGGCATTACCACGTAAGCCAATGATGATGGGTGGACTTGCTCAACAGAACAGAACTCAAGGTTCAGCCACACCTAAGACACAAGATGCTATGGGTATGATGACTCAACAAAAAAAGTTTGATATGGGTTATAATCTCGGTGGAGCAATTAAAAAGTTTGAAAAGAAAAGCAACGGTGGTAAAGCAGGTGGCATACCTAAGACACCAAAACAAAAAAAGTTTGCGGCCCTAGCAGAACCAAAAGACAGAATAACTTTAGCAGATAGAATAAAAGGTGCGACAACTTAAATATAGTTTCGTGATCCACTCATTATATCATCTGCACATTTCCTAAGATAACGAAGCAATGACGCAACTTGACTTGTGCCACTGTACATAGGCAAACCAGTATTCAACTCTCGTTCGAGATCTTCAGGTTTGACTGCTTCGTA
>LUMT01000433.1_pt1 | contig 12142 bp, 10 predicted proteins | sample 729741 | NCBI WGS metagenome assembly LUMT01 (sample SAMN03860299, study PRJNA289734) | marine metagenome | biome: seawater column; feature: ocean; material: water; isolation source: Red Sea water column Station 192 - depth 50m | place: Saudi Arabia: Red Sea | collected 2011-10-15 | depth 50 m
ATTATGATGTTGATGGATCTACTTCTGCTTCAATTTTATATAAATTTTTAAATAATTTTACCAATAATATTGTTTGTAAAATACCTAATAGATTATCGGAGGGTTATGGTCCAAATATTAGACTTATGAATGAAATGCTAAATGAAAACATTACACTCTTGTTTACACTTGATTGTGGTACATCAGCATTTAACTCGATTGATTTGCCAAATTACAAAGATATTGAAGTTATAGTTATAGATCATCATTTAAGCGAATTTAAACTGCCAAAAGTTCACTCAGTAATTAATCCAAATAGATTTGATGAAAACAATGATTATAAAGATTTTGCTGCAGTAGCAGTAACCTTTCTTTTTTTAATGGGTTTAAGAAAGCAAATTAGAGAATTAAAATTATTTCCAAATATAAAAGAACCAAATTTGATGTCATATTTAGACTTAGTTGCTGTTGGAACAATTTGTGATATTGTTAATATTAATAATTACAATAGATCAATTGTCAGTAAAGGTTTGGAGCTCATTAGAAGTCGAAAAAATAAATCAATAACTAAAATATTAGATAACTCTAATATCAATCATGAACCTTTAGCTAAAGATATTGGTTTTGTCTTAGGACAGACTTCTGATATCAAATGATGATTCTGAAATAGAAACTATTTCTAGAAAACTATTTTTAATTAATGAAAAAAGAAAATTAATTGAACAAAATATATTCAATGAAGCAATTGAGCAAATAAAAGATCAAGAAAATAAAAAATTTATTATTGTTTATAAAGAGAATTGGCACCAAGGTGTTCTAGGTATAGTTGCCAGTAAAATAGTAGCTCTTTATAACAAGCCAACATTTGTATTTTCTTTTATTAATAATATTGGATCTGGCTCAGGCAGATCTATAGATCAAATTGATATTGGTAGTATTGTTCTTGAACTTAAGGCTAATGATTTAATAGAAGATGGTGGTGGTCATAAAATGGCAGTAGGTTTAAAAATAAATAAAAAAAAATTAGATAAAATAGATAAATTTTTAGTTAAAAAATTTGATTCATATCACGATAATTTTTTCGAAAAAAAAATATTTTATGATAGTGAAATTTCTGTGAATCAAATAAACAAAGATTTTTTAGATAATTTAGAATTATTAGAACCTCACGGCAAAGGTAATGAAGAGCCTCAATTTTTAATCAAAGATATAGTAATTGATCAGGTAAAAAATTTAAAAAATAAACATATTTTAATTTTTTTTAAAAATGATTTAGGTGAAAATTTAAAAGGCATATCATTCAACACAATGAATACCCTAATTGGACCAACCACGTGTCCCCTTCGTCTATCGGTTAGGACATCAGGTTTTCATCCTGAAAAGAGGAGTTCGACTCTCCTAGGGGATGCCACTAATTTAAGGGCATAGAATTATTGACCCTACCGAATTCCTTGATTGAATTAACTCATGAGCCTCACTAGCTTCGGATAATTTAAATTTTTTGAATATATTAGGCTTAATTTCTTTATTTTTAATTTTTGAAAATAATTTGTTACTGCACTTCATTAATTCTTCTGAATTACGGATATAATGCATTAATGTTGGTCTAGTATAATATAAACTTTTAGGATTAAATGTACTATGAAGATTGACATCATTTACCATTCCGGAAGATTGTCCGAAAGATACCATTAGCCCTCTAAATTTTAAGCATTTTAAAGATATATCAAATGTATCTTTACCCACTCCATCATAAACAACATTTACTCCTTCATTGTTTGTTAATTTTAAAACATTACTATGAACATCCTCTTGTTTATAATTAATAGTGAATTCACATCCATTTTTTTTTGCTAATGATGCTTTTTCATCAGTACTAACAGTACCTATCATTTTAGCTCCTATGGATTTTGCCCATTGACTAGCAATTAATCCAACACCTCCAGCAGCTGCATGAAATAAAAAAACTTCATCTTTTTGTAATTTATACAATCTTTCAAAAAGGTATTCGACGGTCATTCCCTGCAATAATATTGAAGCAGCTTCATCATTTGAAATATATTCTGGTAATTTTACAACTCTTTGAGAATCAAAATCTCTAACTTCACAATAGGCACCAATTGGAGGGCTAAAGGAGTAAGCTACTCTATCACCAACTTTTAAGTTTGATACATTATCTCCAATTTCTATAACATCTCCTGCTGCTTCTACTCCTAAACAAAAAGGGATTTCTAATGGTAAAGGGTATATTCCTGTTCTATGATACGTATCGATGTAGTTAATACCAATTGAAGTTTGGTTAATTCTAACCATATTTTCTTCAACATTTTTAGGTAAGTCATAGTTTTCATATTTTAAAACTTCTGGACCACCTAGTTTACTGACTACAACTCTATTTGGCATAATTATTCTTTAAGTTTTTATATACTAATTCGAATTCTTTTAAACATTCTGGATTAGCCAATGATTCTTCATTTTCAATACTTTCACCATTAATTAATTTTTTAATTAAAATTTCAACTATTTTACCACTTCTAGTTCTTGGTATTTCACTTATAGCATATATTTGTGAGGGAATATGCTTGTAAGAAAGATTAATTTTTATTTCATCTATTATTTTAGACCTTAAATTTTCATTAAATTCAAAATTTTTATTCAAGACAACAAATAATATAATTTGTGTATCATTTTTTAATTTATATTCCACTGCAACAGCTTCCTGAACTTCTGTAATATTTTCAATTACTCTATAAATTTCTGCAGTACCTATTCTTACTCCTCCAGAATTTAGAGTTGCATCTGATCGGCCATAAATTACATAACCGCCATTTATAGTTTTTTCAATATAATCTCCATGATACCAAATGTTTTCATATTTACTAAAATAAGAATTAAAATATTTTTTATTATCATGATCGTTCCAAAAATATAAAGGCATTGATGGAAAAGAAGATTTACATACTAGTTCTCCTTTTTGATTTTCAATTGAATTTCCTTTTTCATCAAATACATCAACATCCATTCCAAGAGCTTTACACTGAATTTCACCACTATAGACATCCATTAACGGATTACCGGTAACAAAACACGAAACTAAATCAGTACCACCACTTATAGATTCAAGATGAATATTTGATTTGATATTTTCATAAACGTATTCAAATGATTCATTAACCAAAGGAGATCCTGTTGAAGCTAGTGTATTTAAACTATTTAATTTAAAACTTTCTTTAATTTTAATTTTATTATTTTTTAAAGTATCTAAATATTTTGCACCAGTGCCAAAAAAATTAATGCCTTCTTCTTCTGCTATTTCAAAAAGATGTTTATTATCGGGAATAAAAGGGGATCCATCATATAAAATTATTGTTGCTTTTGACGCCAAAGCAGAAACTAACCAATTCCACATCATCCACCCACAAGTAGTAAAATAAAAAACTCTATCTTTTTCATTAATATCACAATGTAGTACATGTTCTTTTTTATGTTGTATTAGCGCTCCGCCAGAACTGTGAACAATACATTTTGGTACTCCAGTAGTTCCACTCGAATAAAGAATATACAGTGGGTGATTAAAATTAAACTTTTCAAATTTACTATACGCAATTTCTTGTTGTAAAATCTTACACAAATTATCGTATTCAAAATCTAATTGATAATCTTTTTCATTAAATTCATATGGTATTAAAATAATTTTTTCTATACTTGGGATATTATATACAACATCTTTTATAATTTTTGTCGTATCAACTTTTTTATTGTTGTAAAAATAATAATCTGAAAATAATAATACTTTTGGTTCAATTTGTTTAAATCTATCTATAATTGCTTTTTTACCAAAATCTGATGAACATGATGACCAAATAGCACCTAATTGTGCTGTAGATAAAAATGAAATTACAGTTTCAGGTATATTAGGAAGTATAGCAGCTATCCTATCATTTTTTTCAATGTTATTATTTTTTAAATAATTTGCAAATTTCAAAACTGCACTTTTAAGCTCTCTCCAAGAGTAATTTCTTTTAATTTTTTTTTCAGAGTGAAATATTATTGCATCATCATCATCATCTCTTGTTAAACAATTTTCAGCATAATTTATCTTACATTCATCAAAAAATTTATTATTAGTAAATTCAGGTGCTGATTTAAAAATTTTACCTTTTTTTTCACCAACAAAATTTGTGAAATCCCATACATTAGTCCAAAATTCATTTTTATGTTTTATGCTCCAATTATGCAAGTCAGCATAATTTTTTATATTTAAACTTTTATCTAGTTGATTAATAAACTTGTGGAGGTTTGTTTTTTTATTATTTGGAGACCACAACTTTATGTTGTGCATAACAATTTAATTCTTTTTTTGGTCTTCTTTAAGAGATCTAACTCTGACAATAACATCAATATTATGCAATGAGAGACAAGCAGGAATAGAAGGTATATCAAGATTAATATTTTTTGTAGGTATATCATGAATCTTACCTTCATCTTCAATATACAAATGATAATGAGATTTATTATTATTACAATAGAGTGATTTATTTTGATCAACAACTATTTCTCTTATTAATCCTAATGAGGTAAATTGTTTTAAGGTGTTATAAATTGTAGCCATAGAAATTTTTCTATCTTCTTTTTTTACTTCATCAAAAAGATTTTCAGCAGAAATATGCCTGTCACCTTTTTCAAAAATTAATTTAGCTAAAATTCTTCTTTGTTTTGTTGGTCTTATACCACTTTCCTCTATTTTTTTCAGTGCGCGGCTGTAAGGACTTAGAGGATCAATTACTTTGTTTTCTATTCTCATAATATTATAATAAGTAATGAATTACATTTTTTCTGCAATTTTTCTATATTTTTTTTTAGGTTTTCTCTTGTATATCTTTCAAAGACGCATTGTTTTTAATAAATCAGGACATCCAGGCGCACCAAAGGATTATAACTTGGATAATACAGAAGAAGTTTATATTAAAACTGAGGATAACTTAAAGCTGTTATCATGGTATCATAAAGGGAATAATTCACTCCCTTTACTAGTTTATTTTCATGGTAATTCTTTTCATATCGGAGATAGAGCTTACAGAATCCAGAGGTATATCGAAAAAAATTGGAGCGTACTTTTAGTTTCCTGGAGAGGTTTTGGAGGTAACAAAGGAAATCCAACAGAAAAAAATTTATATAAAGATGCAGAAGCAGTATTAAAATGGATTAAAAATAATACTGAATTTAAATTCAAAGAATTAGTGATTTATGGAGAATCACTCGGATCTGGTGCTGCAGTAGAAATGGGCACAAAGTACGAATTTTTATCTATTGTTTTAGAAGCGCCATTTACATCTATCAATGATATTGCAAAAAAAAGATATAAAATATTTCCAACAAAATATTTAGTTAAAGATAAATTCGATAACTTCAGTAAAATTGATAAAATAACCTCGCCATTACTTATCATTAGTGGAAAAAAGGATGAAATTGTACCGCATGAACACAGTATTAAGCTTTATGATAAAGCAAAAGTAATAAAAAAGAGTGTTTTTATTGACGAAGCAATACACAATAATCTATATGATTTCGGGATTGAAAAAGACGTAATTGGCTTTAATTTAAAACTATGGAAATAGATCTAACAACATCATATGTAGGCATTTTAAGCCTTATTGTATTTGTTCTTGCATATGCTGTTGTAATGGCTGAAGAATTTAGCCATTTAAGAAAATCTAAACCAGTTATTATTTCAGCTGCTGTAATATGGGGTATTATAGCTTTCCATTTTTCTTCTGATAAGCAATATGCCAAAGAAATTGAGTATGCTTTAGAGCATAATATCTTAGAATTTGCAGAACTTTTCCTATTTCTTCTCGTTGCTATGACTTACATCAATGCTTTAGAAGAAAGAAAAGTTTTTGATGTAGTCAGATACCAATTAACATCAAGGGGATTTAGCTTTAGACAATTATTTATATTCACAGGTATAATTACTTTTTTCTTATCTCCTATAGCTGATAACTTAACAACTGCACTAGTCATGTGCTCTGTAGTAATGGCCTGTGGTAAAGGTAATACAAAATTTATATCGATTGGTTGTATTAATATAGTTGTTGCAGCAAATGCAGGTGGTGCTTTTAGTCCATTTGGAGATATAACTACCTTAATGGTATGGCAGGCTGGTATTGTCGAATTTTTTACATTTTTTAAAATATTTTTTCCTTCTGTGGTTAATTACATAATTCCTGCAGCAGTTATGTATTTCTTTATTCCAAATGAAAAACCACAAATTAGTTCTGATAGAGAATATATGAAAAGAGGCGGACGAGTAATTATCTTTTTAGGTTTGCTTACAATTTTTAGTGCTGTAAACTTCCATAATATTCTTCACTTGCCTCCAATGCTTGGCATGATGTTTGGTCTTGGTCTTCTTGGGTTATATTCTTTTTATTTACAAATTACACATGATCCATCTGTTGAAGACGAAAAATTTGATTTCTTTAGAAAAGTTTCAAGAGCTGAATGGGACACTTTATTATTCTTCTTTGGAGTTATTTTAAGTGTAGGTGGTTTAGGATTTATAGGTTACTTAACTGTTGTTTCAGAATTCTTATATATTGGTCTTGGCCCAACAATGGCAAATTCTATAGTAGGTGTTCTGTCAGCTATCGTAGATAATATACCAGTGATGTTTGCTGTAATTACTATGAGACCGGAAATGTCAATTGATCAGTGGTTACTAGTTACATTAACAACAGGAGTGGGTGGTAGCCTATTGTCAATTGGTTCAGCTGCAGGTGTAGCACTTATGGGACAAGCGAGAGGATATTACACTTTTTTTGGACATTTAAAATGGACTCCAGTTATATTTATTGGTTATGTAGCAAGTATTTATCTTCACGTTTTAATGGCTGACTTGCCTTGGTAATTTAAATTATCAATTAATAAAAAAATAATCATACTTAGTATTAAAATTACACCAGCAACAAAAGAAGCTTCGTTAAATTTATAGACACTAATCAATTTATATAAGTAAGATGGCAAGGTATCAAAGTTTTGATCTTTAAAAAATGATATTATTGTAAAATCACCAAAAGTAATAACTGTCGAAAATGCAAAAACAAAAATTATATTTTTCTTAATCATTGGGAGTAAAATAATAAAATAATTTCTTATGCTTATTCGGAAAGTTTGCTGAAAATTTTCAAAATTTAAAAAAATATTTTTCAGGTTATTAAAAAGTATTAATATAGAAAAAGGTAATAAGAATAGACAATTTATCAAAACTATCACAAAATATTTAAAAAATTGCACATATCTTAATTCACCTAATATAATAAAATAACCAAGACTAAATATAATTGGAGAGATAATTATTATTGAAGAGCTTATTAAAAAAATTGATTGCTGAAAAATCATATTTTTATAATTTATTACAAGTATAGATGAAATTATAAAACCAGATATACTAACAATTATTCCTGTAGTAACTGAAATAATAAGAGAGTTAAAAAAAGATCCTAAAAATTTTTCATTAATTAAAGATAAATAAATACCATTATTTATAAAATGATAAATTACAGAAAGTATTGGAGAAAAAAGAAATATCGAAAAAAATACAATTATTAAAAAATCTATAATTTTTATAGCTTTGTATTCTTTATGAGGATGAATAAAATTAATTTGATCTATTTCAAAAAAATTTGAACCTTTTAATTTGTAAAAACCAATAAATAAAAAAAATAAACAGATAAAAATTTGTAAAAAACTGAGTAATATTGCTTTATTAAAATTTAGTTCAAAAAGTGCATATTGATAAATTGCCACCTCAATTGTAGAATACATAGGTCCACCACCTAACGCCATTACTATTGCAAAACTTAAGAAACAAAGAGAAAATATTATTGAGAACACAGTAAAAAAATTTTGTCTTATATAAGGCATCTCTAATTTTAGAAGATTGCCAAAAAAAGTAATATTTAGAGAGCTAGATATTTCATAATATTTTAAAGGAATACTATTTAACGATTGAAAAAATAATCGAGTCGCAAATGGTGTATTTAGAAGTATATGGGCAATTAAAATTGCTTTTATTCCAAAAATTGTCTCTATCGATAAATTCTCGTACAAATTAAAATATGAGTTATAAAAACCATTATTTCCAAAGAGTTTAATTACTGCAAACACTATTAAGATTGTCGGTATTACAAAGCAAAAACCACAAAGAGAAATGATAAATTTAATAATTTTTAAATTCTTATGTCTATTTAATGCTAATGCGAATGGAATAGCTAAAAAACAACTTAATAGTGCTGAAAGAAAAGCTTGATAGAGTGAGAAATAAATTAGACGATGTGTATAAGAATTTTGAAAAAAATTATAAATTACCTCTAAATCAAAGTTAATTTTTGAAAAAATACCTACGAAAGGCAATAGGATTATTAATCCAAAAAAAAATAATACTGAATAATTATATTTATAATACAATTTATTTACGAGGCATTAAGCCACTCATCAATCCATTTTTCTTTATTCTTATTAATTTCTTTTGGATCCATTTGAATAAAGTTAGGAACATCTAGTTTATCAAATGCCTCAGGTAAATCTTTTATATTTGTAACAGGGTACATAATATTTGTTGATGGTATGACTGATTGAAATTCTTTTGATAACATAAAGTTAAGAAATTTATTTGCTAAATCTTTATTTTGTGAATTATTTAAAATGCCTGCAAATTCAATTGTTATATAATTTCCCTCTTCAAAAGTTGTAGCAAGAATATCATACCTTTCTTCAAACATTATATGTGCGGCTGGAGATGTAGTATAACTTAATACCATGTCAGCTTCTCCAGCCATAAAAAAATTATAATAGGCATCTGTCCATCCTTTGGTAACAGAAATAATTTTTTTATTTAATTTTTTCCATTCATCCCCAGCTTTATCTCCATATAATGCTTTCATCCAAGTTAATAATCCTAAACCAGGGGTAGAGGTTCTCGGGTCTTGAATTACAATTCTAGCATTAGTAGAATTAATCAACTCATCCATTGATTTTGGAGGTGTTGCTAAATTTGCTTCATTATACACAAAAGAAAAGTATCCATAATTATATGGAACAAATTTATTACTTTCCCATTTTAATGGTAAATTAATTAAGTTGTTTATGTCATTGATATTATGAGTTGTAAAAAGCTCAGATTGTTCGGCTAAATCAAATAAATTCATATCAAGACCTAAAACTATATCTGCCTTGGAAGTATCACCTTCTAAAATAACTTTATTCAATAATGTTGCTGCACTGTCTACAGCAACAAATTCTATATCCGCATTATGTTTTTCTTCAAATATTTTTTCAATTATGGGTCCTGGACCCCATTCTGATACAAAAGAGTCGTATGTATAAATGGTTAGTTTCTCTGCATAGATTGAGAAAGAAATAAATAAGGTAGTTAAAAAAATTATTATAGTTTTCATGTTTCCTCCGCTGGCATTATCCAGATCAGGTTAAAAGGGTATAAATCTCAGCATTTAAGCACCCCTAATTTAATTATAATAAATATTATTTTAGAAAACAAACATAAAAGATTGTTTTTAGGTTATTTATGAATATAACAAATTTTTTCGGGGAGTAGCGCAGCCTGGTAGCGCACCTGGTTTGGGACCAGGGGGTCGAAGGTTCGAATCCTTTCTCCCCGACCATTATTTAATTTTCTTCTTTAAAATTATCATATTTGCTTTAGTAAAAATTAAATGGATTTGAAACTAATATATGGCAACATGAGAGCTCTGTGTGAAGCTCCCCAGATGATGCTACATTACGCAGATATTCCGTATGAATACAAAATGGTATGGGATCATTATGGAAGTAGCTGGGCAGAAGTTAAAAAGGATATTATTTTTAATAGATTACCTATTTTAATAATAAATGAAGATAAATATCTTTGGCAAAGCAATACAATTATTCGATATCTCTCTAATTTAACAAAAACAAAACCTTCCGATGAATTTCAATTAGCGTACTGTGATGCTGTTTTTGAATCAACTCATGAAATGTTTTCTCCTTTGAATCCAACTATAAATATGACTTTTGGTGAAAAATATAATTCTAATAAAAAGAAACTTTTAGAAGATATTTTGCCAAATTCTTTAAATAATTTTGAAAAACTTTTACAAAATAGTTCAGGTAATTTTTTTATAGGCAATGATCCATTTTACTGTGATTTTAATGCTTATCATCATTTTTCAATGTGCTTAATATTAGATAAAAATATTTTCTCAAATTTTCCAAATTTAAAAAAATTTATCAATAATTTTGAAAAACTTAATAATATTAAAAATTATTTAGATGGTAGACCAGAGTTGGTAGAACTAGGAAAGTCACCTCATTTTCTTATTGATGGAAAAAAAATTCCTACAGGTTTAAACCCAAATAAAAAGTATTAATTTATTTTGATTTTTAATGTTTAATTTTTACTCTACTGCTGGATTAATTTTTGGTAATGAAACTTCTCTTAATTCTTGTAGTCAGATTATTGATACATTGGGTAAAAATATATTTGTAGTATCTGATAGAGGTCTGACTGAATTAGGCTTGATTGAGCCAACAATTAAAAAACTTAAAAAAAATTGTAATATTAAAATATTTAATGATGTTGAGTCTGATCCATCAAAAAAAACATTATTAAATGCATTTAGTGATGCAAGAGAATTTGAATCTACTGGAGTTTTAGGTTTTGGTGGGGGTTCATCTATGGATGTTGCAAAGCTTGTATCTTTACTTCTTGGATCAAATCAGCAAATCGAAACAATATGGGGTGTTAATAATGCAAAAGGCCCAAGGCTACCACTTGTACTTATTCCTACAACAGCAGGAACTGGATCAGAAGTTACACCAATTTCAATAATTACGATGGATGATAAAGAAAAAAAAGGAGTTTCTTCTAAATTTATATTACCTGATCTTGCAATTTTAGATCCATTGTTAACAACTAATTTACCCGCTAATATAACTGCATCAACTGGAATAGATGCAATGGTTCATGCAATTGAAGCTTTTACATCTATAAATTCAAACAATAATCCTGTTTCAAAAATGTTATCTATAGAAGCACTCAAGCTTCTTGGCTCATCAATTAAAACTGCTGTATTTGATGGACATAATATAAATGCAAGATCAAATATGCTACTTGGATCAATGCTAGCAGGTAAAGCTTTTGCAAATTCTCCAGTAGCAGCAGTTCATGCATTAGCATATCCTATCGGAGGTTTATTTAATATCTCTCATGGGTTATCAAATTCTTTAGTTCTTACAAGTGTTATGAAATTCAACTCCAAAAATGAAGAAACAAAAAAAAATTATGCTCATCTTGCACCATACGTATTTAAAAATTTAGATAATAGTAAAAATGATGAGTTTTTGTGTAACAATTTTATAGATGGTTTAGAAAGATTGTGTAAGGAACTTAATTTACCTTATAGGCTTAGAGATTTAGAAATTCCTGAGGAAGCTTGCAAGTTGATGGCTAGTGAAGCAATGAAACAAACCAGATTATTAGTTAATAATCCTCGGAAAATTGAAGAATCTGATGCCTTTAATATATACAAATCTGTTTGGTAGATTTTGTTTACTTATAAATTAATTTACCTATTTAATTAACATAGATCTTAATGATAAAATCAACAGTTAATCAATTTGCAAATTCTCTTGGATTAAATAAGGACGAATATATTCCAAAGGGAAAAGCTTCTTTTTCACTTTTTAAAATTGAAATTCTATCTGGATTAACTGTTGCAATAGCACTTGTTCCAGAAGCAATTGCTTTCGCATTTGTAGCAGGTGTAACTCCACTTTCAGGATTATATGCTGCTTTTATTGTAGGATTAGTAACTGCAATTTTTGGTGGAAGACCTGGAATGATTTCTGGAGCAACAAGAGCATTGGCTGTGGTTATGGTGTCATTAGTATCGGAACATGGAGTCCAATACTTATTTGCCACTGTAATCCTGATGGGAATTTTACAATTTCTTGCAGGTATTTTTAAATTAGGAAAATTTATGCGCATGGTTCCTCAACCTGTAATGTTAGGTTTTGTAAACGGTTTAGCTATCGTAATTGGTTTATCTCAATTGCATCAATTTCAAATATATAATTTTGATGGAACATTTACATGGATGTCTGG